>Ga0247841_10000056_pt1 | contig 271270 bp, 214 predicted proteins | sample LaCruzMarch2015__2_FD_192410 | JGI IMG/M metagenome (GOLD analysis project Ga0247841, IMG submission 192410) | Freshwater microbial communities from meromictic Lake La Cruz, Castile-La Mancha, Spain - LaCruzMarch2015_18m | ecosystem: Environmental > Aquatic > Freshwater > Lake | place: Spain... | reverse complement strand
GTTGTTCATACATTGGGAATATGGATGGTTACCTTAAAGGTTTGTTATGAAGAGCCGTATGATGGGAGACTATCAAGTACGGTTCTGTGAGAGGCTGGGGGTGAAATACCCCGGCCTACTCGACGACGATTTGACTTTTCTGGATTATGGGATGGAGCTCTATCGGAATTGTAAACAGATTTTGAAGAAATTCAAATAAATTATTTCGTTGGGTAACAAGCTTATGGTAAAACATGGAAAAATTCCATTTACTCTCTTCCTGGCACTTACAATGCTCATAATACTGTGTAAATTTTCAGTTGCTCAGTTGTCCGTCATTCAGGGCTCAGAAATGGGATTAACCCCTGAACAACTGGTGCGAAATTACCTGGTGGGACAGGGAATCATGATATCAAATGTCACCCTAAATGGTTTTTCATCGGTTATTTCCACCAATAATATTGGTTATTTCCAAACTGCTGGCGGTGCCCTGGCCCAATTGAACATCCCTGATGGCATCATCATGACCACTGGCAGAGCAGATTATGCGATAGGTCCAAACAATAAACCCAGCGCCGGTTTCAAAACCAATACCGGTTCCGATCCAGACCTGGAGGTAATTATGGGATCCGCCAGTTTTGATGTATGTGTGATCGAATTTGATTTCATTCCACAATGTGACACCCTCAGATTCAGGTATGCCTTTGGCTCTGAGGAGTTCTACGAGTTCTGCAGCTCTTCAATCAACGATGCATTCGGATTTTTTCTGAGTGGCCCGGGAATTTCCGGTTTCTTTTCCCGAAACAGTACAAATATTGCCCGCATGCCCGGAAGCAACGCATATGTAACCATCGGAAATATCTGTCCGGATTCCGCATCAGCGTGGGACAATAATGGTGGATTATATTACCAGTACGATGCAATTACCTATGTCTTTACGGCCTGGTATCTGGTTCAGCCCTGGCAAACCTATCACATAAAACTAGCCATCGGGGATAATCAAGATGCAACCTATGATTCCGGTATCTTTCTTGAAAAGGGCAGTTTTACGGCCGGTGTTGATCTCCGGATCAATAATTATCCTTCATCTCCTGCCACCGGGATGAATGCTATAGAAGGATGCAATGATGTGGTGGTCGCCTTCACCATCCCGCAACCTGCTCCAAATTCCTTCACCCTGCAATATTCGGTTGGAGGAACAGCCATCAATGGATTGGATTATTCAGAATTACCTGGGAGTATTACCTTTAATGCGGGGGAGGATAGTGTTGGGATCATCATTCATCCATTCAGGGACGGATTGACTGAAGAGCGGGAGACGGTGATACTGGATTTCATTCAACAGAGTTGTTCCGGAACTCAACAGTTGTCTGATACCATTATCATCGAATCATACGATGAAATAACCCTTTCTTTAGGCGATGACATTACCATTTGTCCTGATGATTCCGTCACACTTGTTGCCAGCATCAGTGGCGGCCTTGAACCATACCGGTATCATTGGAATGTTCCCTCCGGGGATGATAGCCTGATCAGGGTTTCATTGCCTTCCGGAGCCCAATCCTTTATTGTGGAGGTAACTGATCAATGCAACATTTCCCGGCTGGATACTGTCGAAGTATCCGTAAGTCAAACCGCATTCGTGACCAACTCCCCGCTGGCAAAGAATATTTGTGATGGGGATTCGACCAGGATTTACCTTTCTTCAAACATCACATCAGCCTATTTTTCCTGGGTACCGTCGGTTGTTTCCGGCAATATCACGGGATTTGTGCCCGGAGCGGGCAATGTCATCAACCAGCTTTTAACCACCGGCTCTCCGACACCCTCCGCTTTGAACTACCTGATCACAGTTACCGGAAATGGTTGCGACACTTCCTATGCTGATTTTCTGGTAACAGTCAACCCCCTGCCTGAAATCGAACTTGGCGACACCCTTTACCTCGACACAGGTTCCCCCATCATCCTGGATGCCGGTGATGGCTTCACCAGATATTTGTGGTCAACCGGGGATACCGTGTCCATGATCCAGATTGAAGGTGGTGGATTGATCTGGATAAGAGTTCAGAACGATTATTCCTGTATGGCTTCCGACAGCGTGATAATCCTTGAATTTGGATTGTACATCCCGAATGCCTTTACACCTAATGGAGATGGATTAAACGACCGGTTCCGGATAAGCGATATAGAACCCGGAAAACAGTGGTTGCTTCAGATCTTTAACCGGTGGGGTACCTTGATTTTTCAAACCAATGATTTGAATACAGGATGGGATGGAACCTGTTTTAACCAACCCTGCCCATGCGATACCTATGTCTGGGTGATTACTCTGGAATCGGCAAATAGCCGGATTTTCAAAGGGACGGTGACGATTGTGAAATGAAGTCAAGGTGGATGTCTATGGAATGCAGGGGGAAAAGATGGTAACCGAAAGAGTAGCCCCGGCAGGAATCGAACCTGCATTTAAAGTTTAGGAAACTTCCGTTCTATCCATTGAACTACGAGGCCATTTTGATTTACGATTTACGATTTTTGATTTTTAAATTCTGAAGTCATGGAATGATATGTTTCCGGCCTATCCGGGGGCAAAGTTAATGAGATTTTGGGAAATACTTTAAGGTCACCTACTTCACGTCTGCCCCGTTGATGGTATCCGTTCCGGGAGATATAAAAAACAGCGATCCATCCGGATTTTCTGCCATCAGGATCATCCCCTGAGATTCGATACCTCTTAGCTTTCGCGGGGCAAGGTTAGCAAGAATACAAACCTTTTTATCAATAATTTCTTCCGGTTTGAAATATTGTGCTATCCCGGCTACTACCGTACGCCGGTCGATGCCAGTATCAAGATTCAGCTTGAGAAGTTTATCGGCTTTGGGAACTTTCTCTGCCCCTGTAATGGTAGCAACCCGGATATCCAGTTTCGCAAAATCTTCGTAATCGATGGTCGGCTTCAATGGTTTTAATGCCGGAGGCTGCTGAACGTTTTCATTGGCTTGTTTTGCAGCGTGGAGCTTCTGGATCTGGTATCCGATGGCCGTGTCGTCGATCTTCTCAAAAAGCAACTTCGGCTGATTCAGGGGCTGGCCTGCTTTAAGCCAGGTCAAGGCAGAAGCATCACGCCATTTAAATTGCGGAAGGTTGAACATGGAACGGATCTTTCCGGCAGAGAAAGGGAGAAAGGGTTCAGCCACAATGGACAACTCTGCACAGATCTGTAAGGATATATTCAGGATCGTTCCCACCCGTCCCGGATCGTCCGGAAAAATTTTCCAGGGCTCATTGTCAGTGAGGTATTTATTGCCAAGCCGGGCAAGGTTCATCATTTCGCTAAGGCCTTCGCGGAAGCGATAACCATGGATGCTTTTAGCGATCCGGCCGGGGAACTGCTTCATTTCGTCAAGGGCGGATCTATCGGAATCCATCAGGTTCCCCTGTTCCGGGACCCTTCCATCGAAATATTTAAGGGTCAGTACCATGGTCCGGTTCACGAAATTTCCGAGAATAGCAACCAGCTCGTTGTTGTTTTTAGCCTGGAAATCTTTCCAGGTAAAGTCATTGTCTTTGGTTTCAGGGGCATTGGATGTCAGTACATAGCGCAGCACGTCCTGCTTCCCGGGAAATTCCTGAAGGTATTCATGCAACCACACCGCCCAATTACGGCTTGTAGAGATTTTATCGTTCTCGAGATTCAGAAATTCATTGGCAGGAACATTATCGGGCAGTATATAGGTGCCTTCAGCCTTGAGCATGGCCGGAAAGATAATGCAATGGAACACAATATTGTCTTTCCCGATAAAGTGCACCAGCTTTGTTTCTTTGTCTTTCCAGTATTTTTCCCAGTCAGGGGTCAGTTCTTTTGTCGCTGATATATATCCGATGGGGGCATCAAACCAGACGTACAGCACCTTTCCCTCGGCTCCGGCAATAGGGACTTTCACCCCCCAATCCAGGTCACGGGTGACGGCACGCGGCTGCAATCCCTGTTCGATCCATGATTTGCACTGGCCATAAACATTGGGTTTCCAGTCATCCTTATGGTTAACAAGGATCCATTCCTTCAGCCATGGTTCAAAGGCATCAAGTGGGAGAAACCAATGTTTGGTTTCCCTTAAAACCGGTTTGTTTCCGCTTAACACCGACACGGGATTGATCAGGTCGGTGGCATTGAGGGAGGTTCCACATTTTTCACACTGGTCTCCATAGGCCTTATCATATCCGCAATGCGGACAGGTTCCGGTTATATAACGATCGGCGAGAAAATGGCCGGTAGTTTCATCATAATACTGTTGGGAGATTTTCTCGATGAACTGTCCTGTGTCATATAGCTTACGGAAAAACTCCGAAGCGGTTTCGTGGTGGATTTTGTTTGAAGTCCGGGAATATATGTCAAAAGAAATACCGAATTCTTCGAATGACTTTTTAATGGTTTCATGGTACTTGTCAACGATCTCCTGCGGACTTACGTTTTGCTGCAGCGCTTTGATCGTTATGGGAACCCCGTGTTCATCGGAACCTCCGATAAAAATAACATCCTCATCGTTCATCCGCAGGAACCGGACATAGATATCGGCAGGGACATATACTCCTGCCAGATGACCGATATGGATAGGACCATTGGCATAGGGGAGGGCTGAAGTGACGGTATAGCGCTTATATTTATTCATTACGGAAAAATATCATCATTTGAATAATGCGCAAAGATAAGAAAATTAAGCCGATCGGATTTCCACGCATGTTTGCGTGATGGCAGTAAAAGTGTTATTTTTACCCATTGTTTTATCCATACAGTAAAGGAGCTTGCTAAACATGGTCCAACCCAGGTTTCTCAGGAAAGGGGATAAAATTGCGATTGTTTCACCGGCCAGAAGCATTACTTTTGAAGAGGTCCACCCGAGCATACGGCTACTTCAGAAATACGGACTGGAGGTGGTGTTGGGTTCTCATATTTTCAGCAGGGAGCATCAGTATGCGGGGACGGATGAACACCGCAGAAAGGATTTCCAGCAGATGCTCGACGATGATTCCATCAGGGCGATCTTCTGCTCAAGGGGGGGATATGGTTCCATACGGATCATCGATAAGCTCGATTTTACGCGATTCCTTGAGGATCCCAAGTGGATCGTAGGGTACAGCGATATCACGGTTTTCCACGCACACCTGCACGAACGGTTCGGGATTGAGACCCTGCATGCGACCATGCCTAAGAACATCATCGCGGATATACCAGATGACTCGTTCAAGACAATGATGAATGCCCTGTTTGGATATCAGATCGTTTACTCTGCTGATAAAGCGCCTTTATCCCGTACCGGGTCTTCTGAAGGGATCCTGGTTGGCGGGAATCTGTCCATTCTTTGTAATCTGATGGGATCGGTCTCGGAATTACAGACCAACGGGAAGATCCTATTCCTGGAAGACCTGGATGAGTACCTGTATCATATTGACCGGATGATGATGAACTTGAAAAGGGGTTCGAAATTATCCCGTTTGAAGGGAATGATCGTCGGAGGGATGACAAAGATGAATGATAATCCTGTCCCTTTCGGAAAAGCAGCCAATGAAATCATTGCTGAAGCGGTATCCGAATACAGCTATCCGGTTTGTTTCAATTTCCCGGCCGGGCATACCGACAATAACCTGGCTCTTATTTTTGGACGGATGGTTCAACTAACCGTTGACAAACAGGTAACCATTAAGTTTAAATGACTGATCATCTCGAATTAGGAAAGCAGGGAGAGTTCATCGCGATCAATTACCTGATGGCGAAGGGATATACTATCCTGGACACGAACTGGAAGTTCGGTAAAAACGAAATTGATATCATTGCAAGGGATGGTAAATGGCTGGTCATTGCAGAGGTCAAGACGAGGCATTCGAACTTTTTTGCTGAGCCCGAAACCTCTGTCACTCGAGAGAAGCAACGCATCCTGGTCAGAGCTGCCAACGGTTATGTCAGGTATAAGCACCTCAATTACGAAGTACGGTTTGACGTTATTGCTATTCTGGTCGGTCCGGATGGGGAACAAATCAAACACATTGCAGATGCATTTTATCCGACTTTGTACTGAGATTATTTTCGTCCGAAGTCGGCAGGGATTTCACCCCAGCAGGAGGTCTCCCATTTCAGGATCTTATTTTTCCAGCTGTTTTCCTGAACCCACTTCAAGGCCCGGTCGACCAGTTCAAAAAGCATTTTATTCTGTGACGTTCTGGCCATTTTGGTGTTGATGGATTTCTTTTTTATCCACGCAATGGCTGTCCGCGAATCAGAATAAACCGGCCAATCCAGTTTACGCTGTTTCAGGTAGGCCAGTGCATGAACGATCCCGAGGAATTCACCGAGATTGACTGTTCCCTCCGGAAATGGTCCCTTCCGGAACAGTTCTGCCCCGGAACGTGTATCCACTCCCCGGTATTCTAGGATACCGGGGTTTCCGGCACAGGCGGCATCCACACAAATGCTGTCGGGATCAGGCTCTCCGATAAGCGGATTGGTACAAGTGATCTTCTTTGGGATATTCAGTCCCCTGTTCAGATATTTCCCGGGATCATCATCATAAGCAGTTTGTGCAAGCTCCAGCGTTGTAAAGCCCTTATATCTGGCTCCCGGATATCCCTCAATTTGTTCCCGGCAGCTTTCCCAGGAGGTATAGATCCCAGGCCTTTTCCCCTGCCAGACCACGTAATATTTAGTTTTTAGCATCGTTATTATTTCACCATAAAGGTAAAAGGAAAATCAAAACCATTATATTTGTATTCATCCGGGAATTCAAATCCCGGTTTCGACATATAAAGCACCATTCTGATCTCTTGTTCCATCCGGAGCTGCCTTGGAAAACTGAATGACCAGCATCAGACGTTTAGCCGGACAAACTGCCATCTATGGAATTCCCAGTATTCTGGGAAGGTTTCTCAATTATTTACTGGTACCGCTGTATACCTATGGAATTCTTACACAGCAGCAATACGGGATCGTCAATGTTTTTTATTCCTACACGGCCCTTCTGATGGTAATTCTGACGTATGGGATGGAAACCGCTTTTTTCCGATTTAGCGAAGCGGAATCAGACAAGGCAAGGGTTTACAGCACCGGCTTGATTTCCTTATTGATCACCACCACCGGATTTCTTTTTTTTATTCATTTATTTCCCGGCACCATTGCATCCTGGATCGATTATCCGCAATATCAGAATTTCATTCTCTGGTTTGCCTGGATCCTTGCCCTTGATGTCATTTCTGCCATTCCCTTTGCCCGTTTACGGGCACTGAACCGGCCTGTGCTGTTTGCCACCATCAAATCGGTCAATATTCTTACCAATATTTTTTTCAACCTGTTTTTCTTATTGTTTTGTCCATTCCTGCTTGGACATTTCGGAGATGCGCTTCCCGGGAAGATCATCCGGCTGATATACCGGCCGGATTGGGTAATCGAATATATTTTTATATCCAATCTCCTGGCAAGCCTGCTTACGTTAATCCTACTTGTTCCACAGATTCTCAAACTGAGATGGGTACTGGATCTCAGGTTATGGAAGCGGATGCTGATCTATTCCCTTCCCCTGATGCTTGCAGGAATGGCGGGTATCATCAACGAAACCTTCGACCGTCTTCTGTTACGATACCTTTTACCCTTATCACCTGAAAATGCCGAGATCCAGGTAGGAATTTACAGCGCATGCTACAAAGTTGCCATCCTGATGGTTCTGTTTATTCAGGCTTACAGGTTTGCTGCGGAGCCATTCTTTTTCTCCCAAATGAAAAACCAGGATGCGAAAGTAGTCTATGCGAGGGTCATGGATTACTTTATCATCGCGGTTTCTGTGATTTTTCTTGTAACCATGTTATTTCTTGACACGGTCTTCATCCATTTCACGGGACCGAAATTCAGGAGCGCCCGGAATGTTATTCCGATCCTGATGATGGCAAAGCTCTTTCTCGGGATTTATTACAATTTGTCCATCTGGTACAAGCTTACAGGGAAGACTCTCTGGGGCGCTTTGCTGACCATCATCGGCGCTGTTATCACCCTTGGCTTGAATGTTTTCTGGATCCCCCGTTCCTCCGATCACCTCATATACGGATATCTTGGATCAGCCTGGGCAACTTTTATCTGTTATACCACCATGATGGTACTGTGTTATCTTATCGGGCAGAAATATTATCGTATCAGGTATAATCTGAAAAAGTTCTTTGGCTACCTGGGATTCGTTTCAATCCTTTATTTTATCAGTCGCTGGGTTCAGATAGGATCAACCACGGGAAGCCTTATCTTTAATCTTTTGCTTCTCGCCATATTCGTTACCACGGTGTTTTTCATCGAGAAACCCCGGTTATCCAGGGTCAGGTAAATTAAGATTTTTATTACCTTTGCCGACCATTCCTTGTCATGAAAATCAGAATTGTCAACCATTCCAGGCATCCCTTACCCGCTTATGAAACACCGGATTCGGCAGGAATGGACCTTCGGGCCAACCTGGATGCGGAGGTATGCCTGAAACCACTTGGCAGAGCGCTCATTCCGACGGGTTTATTCATTGAAATACCCAAAGGTTGGGAGGCGCAGGTAAGACCCCGCAGCGGACTTGCCCTCAAAAAAGGGATTACCGTTTTAAATACACCAGGGACTATCGATGCTGATTACCGTGGGGAAGTCAATGTTATCCTGATAAACCTGTCCGGTGAAGATTACACCATCCACGATGGCGAACGGATTGCACAAATGATTATCTCTTCCCATGAGAAATCCGATTGGGTTGAGGTTGAAGAGCTCATTGCCACGGAAAGGGGTAAAGGAGGTTTTGGACATACGGGCACTATATAATTAGGAATTAAGAGTTAAAAGCTAGGAGTTAATGAGAAGATTTGTTTTGATAAGCATTTTTGTCTTTTACGTTTTTGTTCTTATCGAAGGTAGTTTCGCCGGACAAACTGGGGGAATAACCTCAGCCCGAACCTTCTTCCAGGAGCAAAATCAGCAAAGCCAGAAACGGTCTAAAAAGAAATCCGATCAGCAAGGAATAGGGTTGGAAACAAATACAGGGATGCTGATCGATGCTAAAAAGGAAGCACTTATCGGGAATATTGACGGGGCTACGACAATGTTCAAACGGTATATTGAACGTTATCCGATGGACCCGGTTGGTTATTATGAGCTGGCTCAGCTGGAAGGCATTAAGAAAAATTATTCGGATGCCATTAACCTGATCAGTAAGTCCATCGAACTCGATCCGGAAAATATCTGGTATCAGTTGTTTCTGTCAGAATTGTACCAGATTACCGGAAATTATTCCAATGCCATTGGAATTTTCGAAAAAATAATCGATAAAAATCCGGATAACCTTGATTATTATTATCAACTCGCCTCCTTGTACCTGACAATAAGCCGGTACCAGGATGCCATTAAAATGTATGACCGGATTGAGGAAAAAGCAGGGGTCTCGGAAGAAATCAGCCTTCAAAAGGAAAAAATTCACATCCATCTGGCGGATTTGCAAAAAGCAGAAGAGGAGCTGAAAAACCTCATCCATGCCTTTCCCGGCGAGAGCCGTTATTATTCAATCCTTGCCGAGTTTTATATGTCAAACAACTCACCGGATAAAGCCATTGAGGTCTATAAGAAGGTAGAGGAAATTGACCCTGAAAATGCCTATATTCACATGTCCATGGCCGATTACTACCGTAAAACGGGGAAAAAGGATAAAGCATTTGAAGAATTAAAGCTGGGTTTTGCAAATCCAAACCTGGATGTGGATACGAAGGTCAACATCCTGCTTTCTTTTTACTCGGTAAACCAGCTCTTCTCTGAATTAAAAGATGAAGCTTTTACCCTGGCAAAAATCCTTCTGGAAACCCATCCGGCAGATCCCAAGGTACATTCAATCTACGGGGATCTTCTGGTACAGGATAAAAAGTATGAAGAGGCCAGGGAATCGTTTCTAAAGGTTATTGCCCTTGACAGCAGCAGATATGCTGTTTGGGAGGAGATACTCCGGCTTGATCTTCAGCTTGGTGAATTTCAGCACCTGTCCCAAACCAGTAAACGGGTGATCGAACTTTTCCCTGAACAACCTGGTCCGTATCTCTTTTCCGGTTTGGCCGACTATCAGCTTAAAGATTATCAAGAAGGTTTGAAAGCGTTGACAGCTGGATCCAGTCTGGTAGTGGATAATGATGAGCTCCTTGCTCAGTTTTATATGTACCTGGGAGACACCAGACATGCCTTGAAAAACGATGATGAGGCTTACAAGGATTATGAGAAATCTTTACAGATAAAGGATAACAATGCTTATGTATTAAATAATTATGCTTATTATCTCTCCCTGAAGGGGCAGGAATTGGATAAGGCAGAGACCATGGCAAAAAAAGCGGTCACTCTTGAACCGGAAAACTCTTCCTTCCAGGACACCTATGGATGGGTAATGTATAAACAAGGCAGATTTAAAGATGCACGGGAATGGATTGGTAAAGCAATCGGGGACAAAGAAAATGTAAGCGCCGAAGTACTGGAACACTTCGGGGATGTTCTGTTCAAATTGGGAGAACAAAACCAGGCGCTGGAGTATTGGTTACAGGCAAAAAAGAAAGGGCCGGGTTCAGAAAACCTGGAAAAGAAGATCCGGGAAAAAAGACTGGTTGAATAACTGATAAATCTCACTATGGAGCTTTCTGTAAAAACTTTTTGGATTCTGATCGTGACCCTTGCCATTATGCACCTCTTTTTTGCTTGCAGCCCCACCCGGAAAGCCATCAAAGCACCCCTCAAGGAAGAAGGGGTAGAGTATCTGATAACAAAGCTGAAGGAAAATGAACTAAAATATACCTGGCTGAGTGCAAGGTTTTCTGCAGAGTACGAAAATAAGGGAAAGATCACCTCTTTTAGTGGACAGATACGCATCCGTAAAGACAGTCTGATCTGGATCAGTCTGACGCCTATGCTGGGCATTGAAGCAATCCGTCTTATCATCTCACAGGATTCGGTCAAGATGATAAACCGGTTAAATGATACTTATTTCGTAGGGGATTACAATTATGTCAATCGTTTTTTGAACACGAATATTGATTATGATATTCTACAGGCGTTTCTCAACGGGAATGACCTGCAATTCTACGAGAACTCCAAATTCCGCGCATCGATCGAAAGGGGGGAGTATAAGCTTTCGACCGCAGATCGCCAGAAACTCAAGAAATATGTACGAAGCAGTAACGAAAACCTGAAAATATATATTCAGAACATCTGGCTTGATGCACAGACTTTCAAGATTACCTTTGCGGATGTAAAAGAGATACGGCGTGAAAATATAAAATTAGAGGCTTCCTATGGATCGTTTGATGAAATCAACGGACAACTGTTCCCTAAAAAGGTGGAATATCTGATAAGGGCGGAAAATGTTGTCAAGGTAAGTGCGGATTTCTCAAAAATCATAATTGATGTTCCTTTACAGTTTCCATTTAAGATACCGCCTGGATATCAACAATACAAGGAGAAGTGAATAGTCCGGCACTAAAACGGGATTCATTCCATTCTGTCGGAATCATCAGGGCAATTATTCTTGTTCTGATGTTTGGTTTTTCAACCTACTCCGGTTTCTCTCAAACGGTCAAGGATAAGGAAAAGCTTCAGAAAACAAAAAGGCAACTTGAGGAAGAGATCCGGTATACAACCGATTTACTGGAGCAAACCCAGAAAAACAAACAAAATTCGCTGAATCGTCTCCAGATTCTCAACAAGCAGATAAAAAGCCGGGAGGCTTTGATCGATGCGATCAACCGTGAATTAAACCAGGTACAAACCGACATCACGGTCGAGAATCTGCAAATTGACAGAATGTCGAAAGAGTTATCGGCGCTGAAATCAGATTATGCCCGGATGATCTATCATGCATACCGGATGATGAACGGGTATAACAAAATGATGTTCATTTTTTCGGCAAAGGATTTTAATCAGGCCTATCAACGTCTAAAATATTATCAGCAATATGCATCTTACCGGCGTCGTCAGGCAGAACGGATTGAAACAACACAGTCGGCAATAAACAGCAAACGGATTGAACTGGAAAACGTTAAAACACAAAAGCTGACATTGATCCATACCCAGGAACTGGAAAAGCAAAAGCTTGACCGTGAGAAGCTGGACAAGGCCAAGACGATAAAAGAGCTGGGCTCAAAAGAAAAAAAATTACTATCCACACTGAGAACCAAGCAACAGGCTGCCCAGCGTTTGGAGTACGAAATTGAAAAACTGATCGCCGAAGAGATCCGGGCTTCTGAAGACCGTATGCACAGAGCAGGGGATAAGGAGGACCGGTCCGGAACCAAAAATAACACTTCCTATTCAGCCATAGAACTAACGCCAAAGGAAAAGGAACTATCTTATTCTTTTGGCGCCAACAAAGGGAAACTTCCCTGGCCTTGTGACCGGGGTTTTATTTCCAGTAAATTTGGCGAGCACCCGCATCCGGTCCTCGAATACGTCAAGGTCAAGAACAATGGCATCGACATCATGACTGAAAGAGGATCCCCCGTAAAGTCAGTTTTCGGAGGAAAGGTAAGCCGGGTCATGTCGTTTCCCAATCTGAATAAAGTGGTCATTGTAAGACATGGAGACTATCTGACAGTTTATTCAAACCTTTCGGAAGTTTCGGTCAGGGATGGTCAGGAAGTGGCAACCAAACAGGCCATTGGAAGGGTTTATATCAATCCGGAGGATCAGAAATCTGAATTACATTTTGAAATCTGGCGGGGGAAAGTCATCCAGAATCCGGAAGAATGGCTTTCGGGAAGATATTAGGAGGAACTTATTTGAAACATCATCTCGGAGAATTTGCTGCCCTGCTCACAGCATGTTTTTGGACTGTAACAGCTCTTTCTTTTGAAGCTGCAAGCCGAAAAATCGGATCGATAATTGTCAACTTGTTACGTTTAATCGTCGGATTTATTTTTCTTTCCACCTTTACCTATTTCTACCGGGGCGTTTTCTTACCCGTGGATGCTACACCGCAGGCATGGCTTTACCTTACGTTATCTGGAATGATCGGATTTGTTTTCGGAGATCTTTGTCTGTTCCAGGCTTTTGTCGTGATAGGTGCCCGTATTTCCATGCTCATCATGGCTTTGGCTCCACCTATAACTGCATTTATCGGCTGGATGATATTGGGAGAGACCTTATCCCCGAAGAGCTGGATTGGTATGACCCTGACGATAGCAGGGATCGCTCTCGTTGTCCTTAAAAGGCATTCCTCCGAAGAAACCAACGGAGGATTCCGGAAGGTAAAGTTCAATTATCCGGTCTGGGGAATCATTCTTGCTTTCGGAGGGGCAATCGGTCAAGGTGCAGGTCTGGTACTCAGTAAATATGGGATGAAGAATTATGACACCTTTGCTGCAACCCAGATCCGTGTCATTGCCGGTATCGTTGGTTTTTCTATTCTTTTTACCTTTTTTGGATTTTGGAAAGATGCCTTTCGCGCGTTGGCATCCCGTAAACCCATGCTGCAATTATCACTCGGAGCATTTTTCGGTCCTTTTCTTGGTGTTTCATTCTCCCTGATCTCCATTAAATATGCTGATACGGGTATTGCTGCAACAATCATGGCCCTTGTACCTGTACTGATCATTGTCCCATCCATAATCCTGTACAAAGAAAAAGTAACTTTCAAAGAGGTGGCAGGAGCCTTTATTGCAGTGACTGGGGTAGGATTATTTTTTCTTTAGAATCAGAAACGTTATTTTATCTTAATCCAACGGATACTCAAATGATAAATCATCCTGTTAAAGCAATACAGGCCCACGATAATCCAGGGATCCGGTTTTATCTGGGATTAGCCGTCTTTGTGGCATCTTTTTTCATGCTGCCCATTGGACTTGTCCTGAAAGGTTTTGTGGCGTCCCACTTCTGGAAAGGATTTATCCTGATGACTTTTTGGTTAAGTGCACCGATGATGAAGATTTCAAGTGTTGGCATCCTTGGAAAACCCACTTACCTGTGGATCAAATATAAGATGCATCACGTTTATCACAATATTACCAAACCGCATCAGGTGAGCCGGATGCGATATAACATTGGACTATTTCTTTTTGTTATCCCTTTTATTCCCAATTATATCATTTCTTTTGCCCCGCATATTCTGCCGGAATCCATGGTCATTCATTACATTTTAATTATTTCCGCAGATATCGTTTTTCTTTTCAGTTTGTTCGTCCTCGGTGGTGATTTCTGGGATAAGTTAAGGGCATTGTTTGTTTACACAGCGAAAGTTTCATTTAATGAAGATCCGGGAAAGTTGTAAGGGTAGGATATGAAACAACCGATACCCCCTTTCTGGTAGGTATCGGTTGTTGATTAACCCGCTGAACCGGTGATCAAAACCTAAGTCGCAGGTTAACGAAAAACTCCCTTCCAGGTGCAGGTTGGTAGCTGTTGTAATCCGGACCATTATTAGGTTCTGTAAAACCAAAATATTGCTCATCAAACAGATTTTTAATATAAAGCCCGATATCTCCGTTCAGCCAGCCAATTTTCCAATTATAGTTCAGGTTCAGGTTATAAATATTGAATCCATCCACCCATGAAGAACGGACACTTCCGGGTTGGTAATAGGTTTGACCAATGGTATACTGATAATAAATCGAATCATCCACCTGTATGCACCATTTGGATTGCCATTGGGTTCCCAGAGCGACGGTAAAATGATGAAGAAAGTTGTAGGATATCTGTGCTGTCAGCATATGCTCCGGAGAATTGGGCATCCAATGTCCTTTTATATTATAAATCCCGTTGGTGGTATCCGTATAATCAGGAGCCGTATAGCGGAAATGTGAATAGGTATAGGCAGCATCGATGATTATGTTTTTTATCGGGGAAAAGGATATAAAAGTTTCAATACCCCATTTGTTGCTTTTCCCGATATTCTTGTAGAAAGCGGTATTATTCCCCCTTCCGGGCACGCTGAAGCGGGAGAACTCATTATCAGAAAAAATATCAAATCCGGTAACATCATAATGGAGAAAATTACCGATATCTCCTCTGATCCCTATTTCAATTCCCTGCGAAGTAGACGGTTTGATAAGTTCATTGAATCCACCCCAGGTAACCGGATTATTGTATAATTCATCATTTGATGGGGTTAAAAAACCGGTACCATAATTGGCATAGATATTAGCAAATTTTGCGATATCATAGGCCAGGCCTATCCGAAAAGTTGGTTTGTCAAAAACCCTCGTCCCATTAGGGGAAACAGAATCCGGCACAGGGATATTATTCGTCAGATTGTTATAAACATAATCATACCGAACATTTACGATGGCATAAAGTTTCCTTGCTATATCCAGCTTGTCAATCAGGTAAACTCCGGCACTGCGTTGTTTTATTATTTGATTGATCAATAGAGTGCTCAGGTCAAAACATTCCCGGCTCCAGTAACTGTCGACACGGTTTGAATCCCGTTGATTTTCGGGAGGTACGGCAAACTCATGCTCAGTAATCGTCTGGGTTTGAAAATCTACTCCGACACTCAAATGATTCATGAGATTGTCTTTTCCGAAATGAAGATTATACTGTGCTGAACCGCCCAGGTTGATATAAGGCTTATAATCATCTCCATTGTTCGAGGTTTCCCGGTAATAATTCGACCGGACATATCCTTTAAGCTGGAGATCCTGATTTTTTGCGAGAATAAACCTCCCCAGGATTGCCCCTGTAAGCCGTTTTGTGTCCTGGAATTCATTATAGGGAACAGCGTCTGTGTTGGCTGCTCTTGGTCCGAACGTTTCATACCGGTACAGGTTCATTCCTTCAGAATTCTGGTTGAAATAGCTGGTATAGGTTAGGATTTGGGTGATTTTGACTTTATCTGAGGGTGTCCAGAGAATTTTTTCACTGAAATTATCGGTCATGAATGACTGATGCACCCGATAACCATGACCTTGTAAATGTGAATAGGAAACACTGTAATTTATCTTATCCTGGTTACCATCCACGTGCCCAAGAATTTTCCAGAAACCATAAGAACCCGCGGATGCAGATAACATGCTATTAACAGGTTTTTTACCTCCATCCAGGGTAGTTATATTGACGATTCCGCCGGTTGCATTTGCCCCATAAAGTGAAGCAGCAAGTCCTCTTACGACCTCTACATTCTTAACAGTTCCCCAATCGACATCATATAGATCGGGACAGTATCCACCAGGGTCATTTATTGGGACTCCGTCAATAAGAACCTGAATCCCTCTGAATCCGCTTTCAGACAAGATCCCTTGTCCACGGATATACATATGAACTCTTGATCCGTCGGTCCCGTTATCGATTTTTACACCAGGGACAAGTCTTAAAGCCTCATCCGCTGCAATTGTTTTTTGCATGGTAGATAATTGTGCTCCGCTGATAATAGATACAGCAGCCGGTATCTCCCTGAGGGGAATATCTGTTCTCAATGCTTTGACAACGAATTCATTGAGTTTGATCGTATCGTTAAGTGAAGGGGATAAGGGTTGAAGTTTTACATCTTTCTGGCTTATTGCCTGCATTGAAAATGCAAGAAAAAAGGCTATTGATAAAAGTAATTTTGTTTTCATTTCATTTGTTAATTATTTTTTGACCCCTCCCTCTGTCCCTCCCCTTAAAGGGGAGGGTTGGGTATGGAGTTTCACTGATTGAAATAATAAGAAAGTATGTGCAGAAAAATATTTCTGACAATTACTTGAAACTAAAGGCTTGGAAAATCAGGAGATTTCAGGAGGAGGAGCAAAAAGGGAAAGATAAACCCAATCTATCAGATCGTTTTTTTCGGGAAATGGAAAATCAACGCCATGCTGTTCTGCAGCTTGATTTACTTCCAGAGGCAGGGCTTGAGTCACCAGGTTATGAAGTAAGGCCAAAGTAATTTTACTATGCTGGACCTTGGCAAATCCGGCAATCAGTAATTCTTCTTTAATATCATGAATGCAATAGAAAACAGTATTATTTCCCTCTCGTGTTTCCCGGATAATATCAAAGAGCTTTCCTTTAAACCTTATTTCCCTGGCTTCAACACGACGAAAATCGCGATTATGCTCAGGTTGAAAGATTTTCAGAATCATTTGTCGCCTGTTTGAATGACGGTTGTTAACAAGTGCCTGCATTTCCTGCTTTACGATGAATTTGTTAAGTTCATAAACCAGGTAGTTTCCCATGGAATTGAACAGAAAAATTACCGACATGAGCAATGGCAGTATTTTCTTCATATACCGGATCCTTATTTCAGGATAACCACTTTGTGTTTGATCAACCCCTGTTCATAATCAACAGATAACAGGTAAATACCTGCCGGGAGTGCAGAAAAGTCGAACACCTTTTCCCATCGATCTTTAATGATCAGATCGTACGATTGAAAGAGAACCATATTGGTGAGGTCGGTAATCCGTAAGGTCGTTTTTTGTAAACCGGGAAACCTCATCCGTACATTAAAGATTCCATTGTTTGGATTCGGATAAACTTCAACGAAAAATTTTTCATCAGATTCAGGGACCCCGGAACAGTCCTGAAAGGCAATAAAAAGGGAATCTGAACCGGAGCACCCCATATAGTTTTTTACCATTACCCTGAACAGGGTAGTGCCGGAACCGCCGGTGGTGGATGTATCGACCATGATTTCAGCACCGGTGAAGTTACCCGGTGTCCAGAAAAACGATGAGTTCCCTGTCGTATCGACCGAGAGATAAACGGTTTGTCCAGCGCAAAGCGTATCCTTTGGAAAGACCACAATGACCGGAACCGGAATTTCACCGATGGTCAGGGTCAAGCTTTTGACCGTTTTTCCATAAATTGCATAGGCGGTAAGCGTCAGGGTAACCAATCCCTGATTAATATCATCCGGACCTGGAGTATAAAGTGGATTCAACACAACAGTTGAACTGAATGACCCGTCACCGGATGTTGTCCATTTGATGGAATCGTATCCGGAAGCCATTCCCTGAAGAAGATAAGATTGACCGGTACAAATGGTATCGTCCGTTCCCGGGTTTACTTCGGGTAAAACCGGAGAAGGGAAAACGATATCGTCGATCCATACCCGGTCTTGTCCAATGCCGGCAGCCATATCCTTTTCATAAGACCAGAAGAACTGGTGCTGACCGGGACCAACCGGAAAAGAAACCCGGATCCACCTGGTTTCACCCGACCAGGATCCCTGGTAGATCGAATCGATATAGAAGAAGAGGAAATCATAGTCGGCTTCGGTGGAGGTCTTCACATAAAAAGAAATACTGTCCTCCGTGGAAGAGGCATAATTCAAGAAGAGTTTGGAAGTGTGGTTGTCGGTAATGATGCCGGATTGTGCACAATAGGCCCCTCTATACGGATTGATATTGGTAATGGTCCAGGGGGCTGAGCCTCCCTGATGCCATGGAAATTTGCCGAAATTGCCGGTTTCCCAATCTTCAGTTATCATTCCGATGATCTGTCCGAAAGTTTTCCTGACAATGTAATTGCCCGATGTCGTCTCTACCCGGAGATCAATACCGGTACCGGCCGGGATATTATTATGAACCGTCCCCTGGAAAATGGCCTGTTTGATTTGTCCGGGGCCGAGATTCCCAAGGGAAATGCTATCGTAAATCAAAGAGAGTAAATCAGGGTCAACAGCAAGGGAGGCCGATATCGAATCACAAGGGAAATCACCAGTATTGGAAATGGTGATCTTCAATTCAGCTGTTTCTCCCGGATTGAGATGTCCGTCCCCGTTTCCGTTTGTCGTGTCAGTAATGGTCAGACCTCCTATTTTCAAACCGGGTGCATGGGAAATGATCGAAAAATGGCTGAACCAGGAAGTATCGGAATTCTGCACCTTGACATTAAAGCGGACATTCAGGTCATCGGGGATGGTGTCGGAAACTTTTATTGAAAAACCATTGGAAATCATTTTTACTTCACCCGGATTCATTTCCCCGTAAAAATCGATAGAATCGGTTATCAGGATATAGGGAGAAGGGGTTGAAACGGTAGCCGTAACGTTGGTTGCAGGTTGGTCACCGAGATTTTTAAGGCTCAGCGACAAGTAAAGGGAATCGCCATAATTCATGTTTTGGTTAGTCCTTTTCCAAATGGAAGAAAGCTCATAATTGTAATAGGTTATCCAGGGCTGACCGGGATTGGGTCCCAGATCAAAGGAGGAAACGTACGACATTGCCCGGCCTTCGCGGTTGTCGGTCCAAATGGGATAAACTTTCATGTTCAGAGATTGGATCCCTAAATAATCTCCGAAATAGCTGACTGCTAATCCGGGGATAGGTGAGGGGGTAAATGAAAAATCGCTGACCTTCATGTCGGTCCACGACTGCCCTGCATCGTAGGAATAAGAAACAAAGGTTTCACATTGGGTAGCGGTGACATTCCGGTCGTCGTAATAGATGACGCACAATCCACCTGTTACCGGATCACAGGTGATCCAGGGGAAGAAATGCTGTTTGCCGAGCCCGGACGGATCCTGATTTACCCGGATGGGAGACGACCAGGTTTCTCCTTCATCAAAGGATTTGATGAGGTAGATATCCATATCATTTCCGGTATTGATTCCCGGATAGCCGATGTTTGGCCAGACCAGGTAGATGGTTCCCCGGTTAGGACCGGTACTGTTATCCACTGCCATGGAAGGGAAAGCGTTGACCCGCATACTTTTACTGGTCAATGACATCCGGTTCCCCTTGATATTATCGATGATCCTGATAGCCGGTGCGAAGATGGCCCCTCCGTCGATGGACCTGGCAAAGCCAATTGCTTTTTCATCGGAAGGCCAGGTATCATAGATGCTCCAGGCCACGTATACTTTTCCGTCAGGACCAGTCTGAATGTTCACGCCATGATTCAGTATAACGGCCTCGACAGCCTGGCTGATGGTAAGTGGCGAGGTCCATGTAATGCCGGCATCAGAGGAACGGGAAATCTGGATCTGGTTTGTATCGGGGGCGTCCTGGATCAGATTGGTCCATGCATCATAAAGATATCCGGAATATGGACTCTGCGGTGAATTATCGATCCATAAATGGCTTTTATCGAGAATACCGTAAGAAGTAGTTGTTCCCGGGGAAACCGTAATGTTGGTCCAGGTTTGACCCTGGTCTTTGCTGTAAGCAACTGATTGTCCGCCATCATTACTGATTTTTCCAACGTACCACCATCCGTTAAGGCCGATGGCGGTCGAAGGATCTCCAAAATTTGTTTGTCCGGCTCCCTGTTCCGAACCATTCCAGGTTTGTCCGGAATTGAATGAGAACAATCCGTCGGCACCATAGGTTTCCTGGCAATAATTATTGATCCAGTTGGTTGAGTTGTTTGAATTAAGAACTACTTCCTCATCTTCCGGATCGATAAAAACGGAATTTTCACTTTGAGTCACATCAGTCTGGCCGGTGACAGGGATATCGGGAGAATCCTGAGGCTCGATCCCGGGAGCCGTGATCCGGCTGGTTGTATAAACTGCCCGGATAGATGGTTCTTCAGGGACCAGCCTGACAAATCCGAGGCGTAGCATTTTGTTCCAATAGCCGATGTTATCGATACGGGTATCAACAATTCCTTTCCCCGAAGGAGTGATTTCAGCCAGCCTGTGTGGCCTTTGGGAATAGGCGGCCGGCAGAACAGCAAGCAAGAAGATCAAAAATAATATTGTTCCTGACCTCATCGGAATCTCCAGGTTTATACCATGCCTTGTCTCACAAAGGTATAAAAAATATATAGACCGGAACATCATAAGCGGTTGAGCGAAGGTCTCGCAGGCGATTGATTATCTTTGCAAGAGTAATTATAAAGAAATAAAGTATGTTGACAGAGATCCTGATCATTTTATTTTTGATTCTAGTGAACGGGTTATTGGCGATGACCGAGATTTCCCTGGTATCTGCACGGAAAACAAAACTGGATGTCGATGCCCGGCGGGGAGATACTTCAGCCAAGTTAGCCTTACAGCAGGCAAATGCTCCTTCCCGTATATTATCCACTATCCAGATCGGAATAACCCTGATCGGAATCCTGATCGGGGTGTTTAGCGGAGCTTCGATTGCCGGGGGAATGGAGTTACTCTTATCTCGTCTGGGCATAGATCCTTCCTTAAGTCATTCCATTGGTCTTCTCCTGGTGGTTGTACTCGTGACATTTTTCATGATGATCCTGGGAGAGCTTGTCCCCAAGCGGATCGGGCTAAACAATCCGGAAGGGATCATAAAAGTCATGGTCAGGCCGCTGATTACGCTTGCCTTAATAACGCATCCCTTTACCTGGCTTTTATCCCGGGGCAGTGAAATGATTTTTCGTTTGATGAAGATAAAGCCATCCAGCGAGTCAAAGGTAACGGAAGAGGAGATCAAGGCTATGGTCCAGGAAGGAACGGAGGACGGTGAAGTACAGGAAATAGAGCAGGATATCGTGGAACGGGTCTTTCATCTGGGCGACAGGAAGATCAGCGACCTGATGACCCATCATTCCGACCTGGTCTGGCTGGATGTTAATGAAACCGCTGAAAATATAAAGACAAAAATGAAAACAGAGTTACACTCCGTGTACCCGGTTTGTAAAGATGATCTGGATAACGTTTCGGGGGTTGTTTTCATCAAAGATATTTTTCTTGGAGAAATTTGCCGCAAAGATTTCAACATACATGATTATATAAAGCCGGCGCAGTTCATGCTTGAAACATTGACGGCCTATGAAACCCTTGAGCTATTCAGGCAAAACAAGATCCACTACGGGCTTGTGGTTGATGAATATGGTTCCACCGCCGGCATGGTGACGCTCAATGACATTTTAGAGGCGTTGGTCGGAGATTTTAATGAGCCCAGTCCGGACGAACCCGGGATTATCAGACGTGATGACGGAACCTGGCTTGCCGACGGACAAATGCCGTTTTATGAGTTTGCCTACGAATTCAATATCCAGGGATTTGACAAGAACAAGATCAAGTTCAACACCCTGGCCGGACTGGCGATGAGCATTTTAAAACATATTCCCCGGCCCGGAGAAAAGTTCCTCTGGAAAGAATTTGAATTCGAGATCGTCGATCTCGACGGAAACCGGATTGATAAGCTGATCATTAAAAAAGTCACATAAAAAAAGGGCTAAACCCTTCCGGTCAGCCCTTTTCTTAAATCAGGATTGTTTATTTCTGAATAACGAATGATTTCACCATGGAAACCCCTTCTCCTTCAATCTTGAGGTGGTAGAGACCCTTTGACAGGGATGACAGATCGAGGCTCTTCTGGAGCTTACCTGAGATCCTGACATCATGTTCCTCAAAGACAATGTTTCCGATCACATTATAGATCCTGACGGTGATGGAAAGGTTGGTATTAGCAGTAACGGAAACATTGAGTTTACCGCTCGTCGGATTCGGGAAAATGCTGATCCCCATTCCGTTTTGCTCTTCGATCCCAAGAGTGGAGTAAAGCGTAACGATCTTTTCTTCTGAAGCGGCGCTTTCTCCGCAAGTGCTGATCCCTTTAACAGTGATGATGGCATTTCCCTTATAATCCTTGTTCCAGACAGCTTTTGCCGTCAGAAGATCAACTGTTGAAATGGTGCCGGATTGGGGAGGCTCCAGGCTCCATCCATAAGAGGTGACATTGGGAGTCTCGGTAGTTATAAAGTTGGTTTCCAAGACTTTGTTCACGTCGATGCTATCCACACCTGCAGGTTTTGTGGGAACCGATGGTAACGGAGTAATGGTTACCGACAGTTCTTCGGAGTATCCGCCTTCACCGCAGTCATTGAGTCCTTCCACCTTTACCGAGTATGGGTTCAGGTAATCCTTGGCAAGAGTAACCTGAGCGGATGTGGTATTCCCGGTAATGGTTCCTGCATCAAAAGGAGCAATTTCCCAATGATAGGAAGTCGCATTTTCAGCTCCTGAGGTGGTGTAATCAATATTCTGGGCGTTCTGGCAGGGAGCAATATTTCCGGTAGGAGTGGCAGCAACGCCGGGAAGTGAGATAATAGTAACGGTCTGTGCAAATTCGTCCATGCATATCCCGTTGGCAGTGATGGTCAGGGTGACATTATAAGTTCCGGGATTGGTATAGACATGAACCGGGTTCTGAACCGAAGAGCTGTCGTTTCCACCCGATCCGGGATCGCCGAAATACCATTTCCATGCGGTAATCGATCCACCGTTGGGATCGGACTGATCCGTGAACTGGGTTTGCTGTCCGGGACATCCTGGAGTGGCGGTAAAACCAGCGGTTGGTAAGTTAAAGACATGAATATAGGCCGTTTTGGTCGTGGAATTGGGATCCAAGCCGGATTTTTGAATGGTCAGCGCGACGTTATAATCACCGGCGGTATTATACAGAATACCGATCGGATTCTGAACATCGGAATTGGAAGGAGATCCACCCTGGAATTCCCATTGCCATGTTTCGGGAGAGCCTGAGGACATATCGGTAAAATTAACACCGGAGCCGATGCATATATTGGTAACATTAGCGGCGAAGTTAGCGACCAATTGATTGGTTGTAACCGGAACAAGACTGTTATATCGGAAATAATTTTGTTTTGTAACCGTAACCAGAACTTGGCTTCCAACAGGAAGTAACGGGATCGGGATGACAACCGGTCCGCTGGCGCTGCCCAGAGCCATAGCAATGATCTCATTATCTACGGTCAGGGCGATCAGGGCGCTGTCGTTAGCCTGGATAGTAAATGTCGTGCTGCCATATTCGATGGTGGGATCATGAATGACCGTAAGCTGCTGCGGAACCTGGAAATACATTACCTGGAAGGCATCCCCGAACATGTGGAACAACCGGTAAGTTACCTGTTTAGAACCTGAATTATAAGGCCAGTTCGAATCCTTTAAGAAATATTTCCCGGCAGCATTGCCGAATGCCGGAAGAACCCCCCTGGATTCCGGAGTCGACCCTTCGTCGGGCATAAAGTTCGGCCACATATTGTCCATCATCCCCCAAACGAAAGTATCATTAACAAAGGAATACGATGTTTCACTCGGACAAACTACTCCAAGAGCGCCGGCATTATGACCGTTTTTTGTATGACGATGAAATTTTTCACCAAATACTTCCCCGTTGTTGTGATAGGCACCGGTTTCGCAGTTGATGGAAAATACAAAAGTAAGCGCGGTATTGTTCAGGGCATTGATGTTTCCTGTATTATAAGCAGGTTCACCCCAGGCAGAATAGTTGCCATGATCGCGGTGCATCAGCATGAAGGCTCCCGAATCAACCGCATTGTTGATCATGGTAGCATTTCCACCCGACCAGCCTCCCATTTCACTGGGTTGTGACGGAATGTAGGCAAGACCTGTCGGTCCAAAATAATTGGTAATCAAGGCAGTATTTGTGGCGGAAGACCAGATCGACCCTGGTGTTCCTTCATAAATGGCGTTGATCCGGCGGGGATGTTTATCATAGACATTCCTGAAGAATCCACCTACGATTTCGGAGCAAAGCTGAAACCAGCGGACGGTTTGCCAACCGAGCGCTGTTATCGGCCTATCATAATATAACGGGTCAACCGGTGGATTCCTCTCATACTCCAGGAATTTGGTGACCATGGTTTGTAATTGAGATGCATTGTTGGCTGTTATACGTGAAAAAACAATTTCAGGCATTTCATCCTCATTCACGTCGGCATATTTATTATCGGAAGCAAAAGCCGGATAACCATCCGGATGGGTAAACTTGTGGGAGATAATATTCTTGGTGCCATCGGTCCCGTAATCTCCAAGGATCAGACAGGCAACCGGTTTAATGGTCCAGGTATCATAAGCATTATCAATAAATCCTTCAATGGCTGCTTCCGTATTTCCGCCGACCTCATCTACTGTATAGACCTTTGAGATGATCCCCTGCTGAGTACGGAAATCCCTGACAGAATCTGCCCATGCCAGATAATCGGGACCGGTGGGAGTAAGAATGATGTATTCACATTCTGTATCCAGGATACTCCTGGGATATGACTGAAGCCGTTTATTGTAATCGACGGCAGGAAGGGAAGAGAAATTAATGATATTATCCTGCAGAATCGGATCCCACCAGTAACTGCGATAGGCAACATCGCCGAACTGACCATTTCCTCCTTCAAAGCTAATCTCAATTTTTAGATCCCTGTAAACAATCAGATCTTTGGTAACGGGATTGTACTGGAACGGGGTTATGCCCAGCGTTACAACATCTACACCACGCATCTGTGTAACCGGGGACATTTGTACCGCGGAAGCAGGATAGAATGCATTTTTTGAGTAAACCGCTGTATTTTTTGCAAGCGGGAAATCCGGTTGATTGTCTAAAGGAATTTTTGGAGCCGGGGCAATTTCAACGTTGTGAATAGTCTCGGTGCGCTGTGAAACAATGGTAAGTTTTGGCTGCGACCCTGATGGAATGGCAATCGTTTTTCCTTTTCCGGGAAGGTTTGGCATTCCGGCATCATTAAAAAGAAATGATCCCTGAAGAGAAACATTCTTCATGATCTGGCCGTTGACCGTCACATTCTCAAAGTCGAAACGCTGAATAGAATGAATGACCTGTACCGACTTTAAATCAGATTGGATCAGGTTAAATCCCTGTTTACCCCAGGTATCCGGGTAGGAGATCTTTTGTGCATTCAGGCCATATGCAGCAAAAACGATCAGGGAAAACAACAAAGTAACTTTTTTCATAAGGCTCTAGGTGGTTTTTAATTATTGATTGATTTTTATTGAATGATTATAATTTTTTTAACACCGCAGTCCGTTCCGGCTTCAAGACGGCAAAGATAAACTCCCCCTTCGATCGAAGGTAAAGAAAGGGTCAGGGTATGGTTTCCTCTGTTCTGTGATGGATAAAGGGTTGAAAAAACGGTTTGACCCATGGTATTGATCAGGGTCAGATGCACATCGGAAGCGCCCGGAAGCGAAAAATTCAATTCAAAATGGTTTTTACAAGGATTCGGATAAACGGAGAAGGCAAGTTTTCCTGAAGATTCCGGAATTCCGGATGTCGGATCGTTGGTCCAGATCTTCAATGCAGGATCCCCAAGAACGTTACAACAGTAATGAACCCAACGCTGTGCACCAGGTTCAAATTCCCCGGGAAGGCCGATCCACGGGGCGGTCTTTATTTTTGACATCAGGTGGGCAGCTCCGATCTCCTTGATCTGGTTTTCGACCGTGTCGTTGTACAAAGCGCTGACAAATTCCCGATGAAGGTGTTCCGAAGGCCCTTCCGTCAATCCCTGGTCAAACCATCCGTAGCGGGAATTGAAGATCCCAGCAGCCAGAAAATTCTGAATGGTTACCGCCTGTTCAGCAATACATATCGTTTGATTGTCGAAGGCGCCACAGAGACAGCCCTGGGTATATAAAAGAGCATAATTATGGGTTACGCCATCGACCTGGGAAAAGTTTTGATCGTTGACCAGCCAGATTGACATTTTCAACATATAGTCTACATTGCTATGTCCCAAATGATGAATGAACGATTTTCCTTCATTGATCCCTCCAATCACATCACCGGGTCCCCAGGTATAGATATTTCCCGGGGAAATGAGGGTGTCGTAAAGACGGGTAATGTCGTTATCGGCTCCGGGAATTCCATGGGTAAAATAGCCATTGTCGTTATGATCATCAACCAGTAGTTCCATGTAGTCTCCGCCGAAAGTTATCGGGTTTTCATAGAGATATTCACCAAGCAGGTACGGCTGGTTGAATTCACCAAGCACCGGATATTTCTGATAATACAATGATTTATGCACCATATTTTGCAGTTCGGTCGCTGTGTTAAATGGGAACCGGGCCACCGAAACTTCAGGGAGGAGATCATCTTCACCCGGTTCTCCCCATTTATTGATATCGCCGCCAACGAGGGTGGAATCGTTCCATTCGCCATCCAATGCAGAAAAGTACAGATCTGCGGGAATGTTGTAATCTTCCTGGTCGGGCTGTGAAATGGCATAACAGTAAAATCCCCGGTAGGGTACCAGTTGAATGTCACCTCCCAGCAGGACATATTCAATGTTCTTGGTCGAGTATTCCTGTTTGATATAATTCCTGATCTTTTGCTGAAGGTCATGGCCGACCATATTATTGTCAATGAACTCAGTAGTCTGAACCTGACTTTGGATCCCTTTTGAATTATAGTAATCGAGCAGGTCGGCATAATAATCCTGAAAGAACAGAGGAGTGATGACCAGGAGTTTATAATCGTCCGGGCCGGCAGTTTTCTTTGGATAACGTTCCATCATTTCGGGATTCTGTGCAAGTGATCTTACCCGTTTCAGGGCTGCTTCAGAGGCTGTAAGGAGGCCGAGTGTATGTTTTGCTTGCGGATCGGGCCTGGTAGTAACTTTAACTGTGATCTTGCTGTAATAAGAAACGGATCCGGAAGAAGGATGATAAACCAGAGGGGTAAAGGTAGACAAGGCAAATGCAAATCCGTTCAGATATTGGGTAAGAAGGTGTCCTGCGGGGCTCCCGGGATAGGGGCCTGAAAGTTGGTAGATGATTTCTTTTTTAATGAATTTTCCATCATTCCCGAAGGAGATGGGACGGACATTTTGCTGGGGGTACAGCTCGAAGGAACCTGGAATAAGAACTTCATTTTCACGCACTACTTCCATAGCGGTAGCAATTTCACCAAGAGGAAGGATCAATGAAACTTCGTGATATGGAAGAACGGGTTCTCCAGGCAAACCACTCAACTTTGTTTCCGGGAAAGTCACCGCCTGGTAAGTACCGAAATTACGGATCTGGTATTGGCTGAAATAGAATGTTTTTTCAACAGACCCTGCAATAGCAGAAACGGCCGAAAACAAGCAAAACAGGAGGTATAGCGTTTGTTTCATAACAAGGTGTTTCAATTGAAGACAAAAGTATAAAAAAAATGGTTGCTTGTCAGGGAAATTCCTTAAAATCCGGAGGATAACGAAAAAGCTGTCTCTGATTCTGAGACAGCTTTTTCTTCTTCTCGGGCGAATGCCTGATTATTGTTTACTGAATGAAAATTTTGTGAACAGCCTTTGTTTCACCGGTCCGGACAGTAAGGAAATAGATGCCCGGAGCAAGATTCCCGGGCTTCAGGTTTTTCTCCACCTTACCACTTATTATCAGATTATCCTGACAGAACAGGACGGTTCCAAGGGTATTGGTGATGGTCAGATCGGCTGTGACAGATGTTTTTGCATTTACCACCAGGGTAAATTCACCATTGCTCGGATTCGGGTAAACCGACAGGGAGAAAGCATCTGTTTTTTCGGAAATACCAGTGCAGTTTTCGAAAAACAGGGTCTTGGAATCCTCTGAAACACAGCCGTCATTTCCGGTAAGGGTAACGGAAAAGGTATGTGCACCCAGACCAAAACCGGTGGTATCAACTGTGATGATCGGCGTTGTTTGTCCATCCGGTGACCAGAGGTAGGATGCTGCATTTTGGGCAGTGGCATCCAGTGTGACGGTTTCAAAATCACACACGGTATCCCCGGGATTAGCAACGATATGGGCAACGGGTCCGACATTGATATACAGGGATTTGATCACGGTATCGATTTGTCCCCCACGGTTAACGATCAGAGTAACATCGTGGGCTCCGCATTCCCAGTAATTAACAACCGGGTCCTTATCCGTCGAGGCATCCGGAGTACCTCCCGGGAAAAACCATTGATAGGTTTCCGGGGCATCGATATAACCGCCTGTTGTTGTATTGGTGAATGATACATTTTCATCCTTATTTATATTGGTGGCGCTTGCTGTGAAACCTACATTCAGATCGATGACGGCTCTTTTAATTCCCTGAAGAATTTCTTTGTCAGGAGCCTGCTGAACGAATGTCACAAATTCAAAATCCTCAAGTGGCGCTGAGGGATCCAAAGAAAAGTTAAGGGTAACCACCTGGGTATCTCCGCTGGTAAAGTCAACAACAGTACCATTCTGATCAGGAACCATTAAGAGGTCAACAAAATTCAGGTGATTCTGGCCTTGCCAATTGACCATGATGTGAGATTGAGTAACATAGAATTGAAGTTTCAGTGAGGTACCGGAAATATCTGCAACTTTAGTCATGGTAATGACTGCAGTATAATCAAAACCTGAGTTAGTAATCGTCATGGCCATGGCAATTGGCGAAGGGATATTAATACGAGTGTTATACTTAGGCAGGTATGCATTATACATGCTTTGGGTATGATCTCCGCCTATGACTTTTATTTTTCCGTCAAAAACTGCAGTCGGGAAGCTGCCGATGCCATAAAAGGAATTGCGTGCATTGGAGTACTGGTTATCAAAAGCATCATTATTGTGGTTTTCCACGGCAGCTACCAGGCAACCGTGTGCGATCAGGTCATCTGCTCCCATGGCCGCTCCCGGACAATATTGGCACCAAGTACCGGTTCCGATTTCCAGGATAACCATTTGACGAGGAACTGTTTGTCCCATTACCAGGGTTATGGCCAGGAACAGAATAAAAGAGAGTATAACTTTTTTCATAGATTTTTGGTTTTTTGTGCGTTAATATCTTAAAAGTTAGGTACAAAAGTACAGTTATTTTTAAAATCCGGAAATTTTATCATCAGATTTTGACAGAAATTTTCAATCTGTTAATAAATTTTATTTAATAGCCCCCTCCCGACCTCCCCCAGACGGGGGAGGAGGACCAATCCGGGTTTTCAAAGGATTTATCCATGATCCAGTTTATGAAGGGCAAATGCATAAGCGCCTATGGAAACAGCCCTGGAAGTCCCTAATCGTGAAATGCCCACACCGATTTTTTTATCAGGGTCATAAACCAGGCTTTGGTTGCTGAACGGGATCCGGATTTCGCGTGCGGAAGGTTTAAGAAATTGACCTAATTCAACAGGATCTTCGAGGTTGAAAGCAACCACTTCCAATCTTTCAAGTGGATGACCTGAAGTGGTTTCGAATGGAATATTCATCTCATTGACAAGTTTCGGAAGAAAAAGCGGCCATGCATTTGAAAGACCTCCGCCGATCACAATTAATCCATCGATCAGGGTTATAGCATTTGCCAGGGCATCGGCCGCATCAGTAGCAAAGGCTTCAAATGACCTGATGGCAGCTTGTTTATTTCCCTTTCGTTTTCCCATACCTATCTCAAAGATTTCTTTTGGTTCCGGACAACTTCCGGTATTCAGTCCGCTGTAATTTGAATACTCCCGTTTAAGACCCCGGATACTTACGCTTTCTTCCGTATCAAATTGCTTAAAAGTGCGGTTACGCATCCGGTTTATCTCTCCTCCTGAAGAGTTATCGCCGAAAAACAAACCGTCCCGGCTGACAATACCCCCTCCAAACCCGGTTCCGAAGGTCACTCCGAAAAGATTACGGTATCTCTTCGGATTTCCTGCCTCCGACAGCTTCCGGTTTATTTCGGGAAGCAGTCCGGAGATGGCCTCACCATATGCAAAAAGATCGCCATCATTATTGATAAAAACCGGGACCCCGAATTTTTCCTTTAACATAGGACCAAGGGCTACCCCACCACGGAAAAGCGGAAGATTCTGAAGGTCGCCGATGATCCCGTTTTCATAATCAGCCGGGCCCGGAAAAGCAAAGCTAATGGCAACCGGTTTATGAATTAATTTTTGCCCGACTTGTCTGAATCCATCGACGATGGTTTGTAAAATCGATTCAAGGATCTTTCCTTTAGCAGAAAGAATAATGGGTTCTACGATCTCTTTTTCAGCCTGGACAGCGGAAAAGACAAAATTGGTTCCCCCGGCATCGAGGGTCATGACAATTCGGGAGTCATTAAGGTAGCTCATGTTACTTAAGAATTGGTGACATAATCAATAGAATTTCAATGGGCCTCCATCCAGTTCATCCCGGTTTTCATATCGACAAGAACCGGAACATTCAACCGGATTGCTTGTCGCATACCACGTTCGACAATGGATTTGAGCATATCAATTTCTTCAGCAGGAGCGTCAAAAACCAGTTCATCATGTACCTGGAGGATCATTTTTGATTTCAGCTTTTCTTTTTCAAGTTCATTGAATATATTGATCATCGCGATCTTGATCATATCGGCTGCGGTCCCCTGGATGGGAGCATTGATCGCATTTCGTTCAGCAAAGCCGCGGACAGTGGCATTTGCTGAATTAATATCGCGAAGATAGCGGCGCCGTTTCATCATGGTTTCCACATAGCCATTCCGTTTGGCAAAGGAGATGGTCTGTTCCATATATTTCTGGATCCCCGGATATTTGGAAAAATATTGCCGGATGATCTCCGCTGCTTCCTTGCGTGGAATACCCAGCCGCTCTGCCAATCCGAAAGCAGAAATACCGTAAATGATTCCGAAATTGACCATTTTAGCATTCCGCCGCATTTCACGGGAAACCTGGTCGAGACTTACCCCATATACCTTTGCGGCTGTTGCAGAGTGGATATCCAGACCATCATTGAAATCAGCGATCATCCCCTTTTCATCGCTGAGGTGGGCGATAATCCGGAGCTCAATCTGGGAATAATCGGCAGAAAGCAGTTTGTAATTTTCATTCCGGGAGACAAAAGCCTTCCGGATCTCACGTCCCTTTTCAGTCCGGATTGGTATATTCTGAAGATTGGGATTATTGGAACTTAATCGTCCGGTTGCCGCCACCGCCTGGTTATACGACGTATGCACCCTTCCGTCACGCGGATTGACAAGACTTGGCAAAACATCGACATAGGTTGATTTCAGTTTTGAAAGCTCCCGGAAATCAAGGATCTTATGAACGATGGGATGTTTATTCTCCATTTTCACGAGTACATCCTCGCTGGTGGAATATTGCTTGGTCTTCGTTTGTTTCGGGTTTTCAACGATCCGCAGACGCTCATAAAGTATTTCACCCAGTTGCTTGGGAGAAGCCACATTGAAGCGGATACCTGCATCCTCAATGATGGCCTCTTCGAGTAACTTGATCTCTTTTTCAAGGGTAACCGAGTATTCATTCAGTACGGAGGAATCGATCCTTACCCCCTCTGCTTCCATGGAAGCCAGAACAGGAATGAGCGGGATTTCTATCTTGTCGAACAATTCCCGGGTCGATGTTTCGGCCAGCATCGGATCGAACACCTGTTTCAGCTGCAAAGTGATATCGGCATCTTCGGCGGCATATTCTTTTATGGTTTCCACGTCAACGGTCCGCATGCTGAGCTGCTGCTGTCCTTTTTTACCGATCAGCGATTCAATGGGAACCGGTTTATAGCTAAGGTATGCTTCAGCAAGAAAATCCATGCCATGCCGCATATCAGGCTGGATCAGGTAATGTGCCAGCATAGTATCGAAGAGAGGGCCACTGACACGGATATCATACCATCTCAGGATAGACATATCGAACTTAAGGTTCTGACCGATTTTCTCTATCTGTGGATTTTCGAGGACTTCTTTAAACCCGGAAAGGATCGCATGGGTTTCGTGGTAATTCTCAGGGAATGGAATATAAAACGCTTCATGCGGTTGCCATGAAAACGAGATCCCTACAAGTTCAGAACTGTTCGGATCAATGCCCGTGGTTTCGGTATCGAAACAAAAAGAGGTTTGACGGGTCAGCTGTTTTATCAGATCTGTCCGTTTTTCAGGAGTGTCAACCAGGTAGTAAGAATGGGAGGTTGAACCAATATCGGATAACAGGCGCTGTTCCGGATTTGAAAAGAGATCTGCCTCTGCCGGGGGTGAAGTGGGAACCAGTGGTTGAGTCTGCCCCAAAGGGGTTGGAGTAACATTAACATATACCGGTTCTTTTTCCCCAAATGGATTGGTCGATAGCCAGGTGAAGACACGTTGGCTGAAAGCCCTGAATTCCAGTTCATCAAACAATTTCTTTAACCTGGGGATATCGGGTGGTTCCATGAGCAACCTTTCCTCATTGAATTCGACCGGCACATCAAGGATAATGGTAGCCAGTTGTTTCGACATGATCGCCATTTCCTTGTTCTCGATGACCTTTCGCCGCAACGTCTCGTTGCTGATTTTTGAAGCGTTATGGATCAGATTTTCAACGGAATCAAATTCGGCGATGAGCTTTTTTGCCGTGACCTCCCCGACTCCGGGAATACCAGGAATATTATCGGAGGCATCTCCCCATAAACCCAGAAGGTCGATGACCTGTTCGGGCCGTTTTATGGAAAATTTTCCGCACACTTCTTTGACCCCCAGAATTTCAATGTCGCCTCCAAATTTTCCCGGTTTATAAACAAAAATCTTCTCACTGACCAGTTGTCCGAAATCCTTGTCGGAAGTCATCATGAAAACGATATAACCCTGTTTTTCTGCTTTTTTTGCCAGTGTTCCGATTACATCATCGGCTTCGTAACCATCGACAAAAAGCGTCGGTATGTTAAAGGCTTCGATCAGTTCGTGGATATATGGAAGAGATCTGATCAAATCCTCCGGTGTTTCCTGCCGGTTTGCCTTATAAAATTCGAATCCTTCATGACGGACGGTGGGAGCCATGGTATCAAAAGCAACCCCGATATGAGTCGGTTTTTCCTTTTTCAATAGCTCGAACAACGTGTTTGCAAAACCAAAAACCGCTGAGGTATTCAATCCCCTGGAAGTGATACGGGGATTCTTGTTAAAAGCAAAAAATGCCCTGTAAATCAGGGCCATTGCATCCAATAGAAATAATTTTTTGTCCGGCATGCAGCAAAGGTAAAATATATAATAACACATCCCTGTTTATATCTTCTGATCCCTGTTTTAGAAACCATGGTTTTCTTGTAATACTTTTGAGTTAACCCAAAACATCTTCCATGCTGAGAAAGAAAGGAAAAGAAAAGAAGATCTTCGTGTTGGATACCTCGGTTATCCTTTATAACCATAACGCGATTCACAGTTTTGAAGACAATGATGTAGCGATCCCGATTACCGTTTTTGAAGAACTTGACAATTTCAAGAAGGGCAATGATACTATTAATTTCGAAGCCCGGGAATTCATCCGGATCATCGACCGGCTTTCCAACAAAGCGGTCCTGACAAAATGGATTTCTTTAGGTATGCCCAAGGGAGGGAAATTTAAAGTGGTCATGAATGAGCAAAGTGAGCTGGATGCCGTAAAGGTTTTCGGAGAAAATAAGCCTGATCACCGGATCCTGAATGCAGCCCTTATCATGATCGCTGAAAATCCCGGAAAGAAAGTGATCCTGGTCACAAAAGATGTCAATCTGCGGCTTAAAGCCAAATCATTAAATATCCTTGCGGAAGATTTTGAGACGGGAAAGATCAAAGATGTTGAGACCCTGTATTCCGGCAAGTCCATCCTGGAAAACCTCGACAGGACCATGATTGACATCATATATGAAGCCGGATGGTGTCTGCCTGAGGATATTGGAATAAAAAGACCCCTTCCAAACCATTATTTTATCCTTAAGAACGGAAAAAGTTCTGTTCTTGCTTTTTACAATCCGGTTACCGAACGGATTGAAAAAATTGAAAAGCATTCCTGTTACCGGATCACACCCCGCAATGCCGAACAGGTATTTGCTTTACATGCCATTCAGAATCCGAATGTCAAGCTGGTTACCCTGCAAGGAATAGCGGGAACCGGAAAAACACTGTTGGCCCTGGCTGGCGCCCTGGATCAAAAGAGGAATTTCAAGCAAATCTACCTTGCCCGCCCTATCGTCCCTCTGAGCAACAAGGACATTGGTTATTTACCCGGGGATATCAAGTCGAAGCTGAATCCTTACATGGAGCCCCTCTGGGATAACCTGAAATTCATCCAGAACCAGTATAGCGAGAAGGATAAAGAATATAAAGTGATCGCTGATGCCGTTGAAAATGAAAAGCTTGTCATCACACCCCTGGCTTATATTCGTGGGAGAAGCATTTCCAATGTTTGTTTCATCGTCGATGAAGCGCAAAACCTGACCCCTCATGAAATAAAGACCATCATCACCCGCGCCGGTGAAAACACCAAAATTATTTTTACTGGTGATATTTACCAGATTGATACTCCTTACCTTGACTCCCAGAGCAATGGACTTTCCACGTTGATCGACAAGATCAAACACCACGACATTTATGCCCATATCCGTCTCGAAAAAGGGGAGCGTTCGGAACTTGCAAATCTGGCAAATGAGTTGTTATAATAGCCCTGCCCCCACCCCAACCCCTCCCCCTGTGGGGGAGGGGCAAGGGGTGGGGGTCATTTTTCCTCGTAAATGACTGTCAGCAGTGTTTGCCCAACTGCTTTCAGGGTTAGCTTGTCAATGGCATCCAGATTGTCTTTGGTTGTATGCCAGTATGGATAGAACCCTGATTCACTGTTTTTAACCTGGTGGATAATATCAATGGTCGGAATATTCAGGATCTGGTTGATCGGAATGTGATCGTCGGTTATAGAGCCACCCTGCTCAGTGAGGAAATAACCGGAATACCCGATCCTGCTTGCTGATTCCCATACCTGTTTCACAATTTCACGGGCATATTGCATGGATATTCCTTCCATAAGGAAAGTGGCACCCGGTGCACCAACCATGTCAAGAAGAATTCCATATTTGGCAAAATATCCTGATTTATGAGGGTTTTTTGACCAATACTGGGAACCAAGACCCCAGAGTTCCTCTGTATTGGGTTGTGTCCTCTCCTCCTGCGGAGGGCCATAGTCCTCCACGTCGAAAAAGAGAATATCAATTCCGATTTCCGGCTGCTTAAGGTTTAGCTGCCGTGCAATCTCCAGGAGGACACCGACACCACTTGCCCCATCATTTGCAGCATCAATCGGTTTTTTGCGGTTTTTCACATCAGGGTCATGATCGGCAAAAGGGCGCGAATCCCAATGGGCGCATAGCAGAATCCGGTTATTGCTATCAGGCCTCCAGCTGGCGATGATATTTTGAAACTGAAGCAAGGTTCCATTAAAAGCCTTTACGGTTCCCTTCTGGATTGTTACTATCTGACAATATGTTTTCAATTTTCCGGTCAGATAACCGGCACACTTCTCATGAGCTGCTGTATTCGGAACCCGGGGACCAAAATCAACCTGTGCCTTTACAAAAGCATAAGCGGAATCTGCGTTGAAGTCCGGAACAATAACCGTGACTTTTTTTTCAGATCCACTTTGCTGGCCGGATTTCTGTGTTGATGGAGAAGTACAGCTACTCAGGAACCATAAAAGGAGGATTGAACCGATCAGTAGATGCTTCATGTTGCTTTTTATTAAGCTTTTTCGTCAATTAAAGAGAACTTACGGAGATCAGTTTTTTGAACCGTTTCCAAAGAGATATAACCAATGAGCCAAGGAAGAGGACTCCTCCGAGCCAGGAAAAGAACCAGGCAATAGAATCTCCGTGAACCACATAAAACGTCAACCGTGAATTGGCATTCAAATTTCCGGCGATCACGGCCGGTTCCCAGTATCTGGTCACCTGGTGGGCATCTCCCCGCTGGTCGATGAAAGCAGAAATCCCGGTATTGGCAGAACGGGCAATGCTGCGACGGGTCTCAATTGCCCGTAGATGAGCAAAACTGAAATGCTGACGGTGACCTGCTGTATTGCCCCACCATCCGTCGTTAGTGATGATAACCATGATCCTGGCCCCGTTTTTTACGAACGTTGCAAAGAATTCACCAAAAATGGATTCATAGCAAATGACCGGACTTACCGGAACCGTGTTTACCGTCTTATAAACCTTCCGGACTGAATCCATACCCAGGCTCCCGACGGTTCCACCCAGGTCAATGGCATATTTTTCAAGCCATTTGAATCCCTTGAAAGAAGGTAAAATTTCCACCCCCGGAGTTAATTTTGATTTATGATATAGTTGCAGGGAATCGAAAGCATTCATCAGGATCGCAGAATTATATTCGTTGTAGTATTGATTGACATCAGAAAATTTCCGGGCGGTCCTTGGAATCTTCTCGCCGGGCTGAAAGGCATAGCGGGTCGACCCCCCTATCAGAAGATTCAGCCCCGGATAATCTTTACCAATTTGTTTTAACATATATATACTGACATACCGGTTTAAATTGTCCTCCCACATGTATTCCTGAATAGCTGATTCGGGAGCAACAAGAAAATTGGTTTTATCACTGATATGCGGGCCAGCAAGCTTCATGATTCTCCCGATTATTTCCGGTGGCGGAATAATATATTGTTCTGTATAGGGATTCAGATTTGGTTGAACGATTACAAAGCTTACGGGTTGTTTAGTTTCTTTATATCGTGCATAGATCATGTATGACAGCCCAATCGGGGAAAAAGTCCAGACCAGGAAAAGAACCCCAATGACCACAGAGCCGGAATCAAGGTATCTGGAATGCAGAATTAAAGCATTACCTTCTGTCTTTTTACGGATCATTCTGTTTATCAGCTCAAGCATCAGGATATTGCCAGCCAGAACCCACAACGTTCCCCCAAAAGTTCCCGTATACTCATACCATTGAACCCAGTGATAATAAGAAGAAAATCCGTTTCCGAGGTTGAGCCATGGCCAGTTCAGATCCCAGTTCAGATGAAGGTATTCCAAAGCTATCCAAAAACAAATAAAAGAGACATAGGATATAAAACGGAAACGAAGTTGTTTTTTAGACCAATGGAATACCTGAAAAACGATCGACATAAAAAGGGCATTCAGAAGATTGGCTAAAACAGCACCCATAAGGGTTGAATTAACAATCCACCAGGTGGTCAGAATATTCCAGACCAGGAATCCAGGGTAGGAAATCAGCAAAACGCTGAATTTTATAAAGCAACCTGGGTTTTTACTGACATGGTCTTCTATGAAAAGCATGGGTACCAATCCAATGAACAGCAGGCCGGGAAATCCTCTTTCGGGCCAAGCGATGGAAAGAAGAATTCCACTCAGAATGCTCAGCAGAAAAAGATGTATAGTCCGAAGTTTAGGGGAAGTCATCTGGCAACTTTAAAATGGTGACAAATGTAATATTATTGATCGGATCTGATTTCGTTCAGTTGTTGATTTTCCGGATAACGCTGCCGTACAATTTTCCTGACCTCAAAGTATAAAAGTTCCCTGAGTGTTTCCAGATTGGTCTTACAGGTTGCAGAAATAAATATGGATGGGATATTCAGTTTTGCCATCCAGGTCTTTTCCAGTTCTTCCAGCGTCAGGTTTATTGCTGAACCAGGGCTCAGGTCATCGGGATCTTTTGGTTTAAAGGTATAAGCATCGATTTTATTGAACAGCATCATAGTCGGTTTGTCGGAGGCTCTGATATCGGTAAGAGTTTGCCTGACAATGTCGATTTGTTCTCCAAAATCCGGATGACTGATATCTGCGACGTGGATCAGAATGTCTGCTTCCCGGACCTCATCCAGGGTTGATTTAAAAGATTCTATCAGGGTATGGGGCAGTTTCCTGATAAATCCCACGGTGTCGGATAATAAAAACGGCTGATTCCCTATGACGACTTTCCGGACGGTTGTATCGAGTGTGGCAAACAATTTGTTTTCCGCGAAAACCTCCGACTTACTGAGAAGGTTCATGATGGTAGACTTACCGACGTTCGTATAGCCAACCAGGGCAACGCGTATCATTTCCCTGCGATTCTTACGCTGGGTGGCTTTTTGTTTGTCTATCTCAATCAGTTTTTTTTTCAGAAGGGAGATCCGGTACCGGAGGATCCGTCGGTCGGTTTCGATTTCCTGTTCACCGGGTCCTCGAAGTCCGATTCCTCCCCGTTGTTTCTCGAGGTGCGTCCACCTTCTTGTCAGGCGTGGCAGAAGATATTCGTTTTGTGCCAGTTCAACCTGTGTGCGGGCATATGAAGTTTGAGCCCTGTGCGCAAAAATATCGAGAATCAGATTGTTCCTGTCCAGGATCCTGCACTGAAGGACCTTTTCAATATTCCGGATCTGACTCGGGGAGAGTTCATCATCAAAGATGACCATATCCACGGGATTCTTTTCAATCCAGTCATGAATTTCCTGTAATTTTCCGCTACCCACATAGGTCCTCGGGTCAGCGAATTCAAGCTTTTGGATGAACCGTTTCCCGGGGATACCGCCTGCCGTTTCAACCAGAAATGCCAACTCATCAAGATATTCCCTGGTTTTTGTCAGATCCTGATGGTGTGTGGCAAGTCCAATAAGGACAGCAGTTTCTTTAAAAGGAGTTGTATCAATCATGAAAAAATCATGGAATTTTAAATCTCCGGCATGTTATATTTCAGATAAACGTTCACTTTTTTATAAATTTACATTCCGGAAATCCAAGGTTATTAATATATTTCACCTACAAAAATACCACTTCTTCCATGAAGGACAAGAATAAACAGGAATCGGAACAGAGCAAGTCCGGAAATATCCTTTCTGGTTTTTTCCCTGACAACACAGATATTTTCAATAAGCTGGTCATGAACTCTCCCGACGGAACGGTGGTCACAGATTTAATGGGAAAGATTCTTTGGGCATCCCCGCAGATTTTTGCCCTTGTCGGGACAAAGGAAGAAGTTGTTAAACGAGAAACAACCATCATGGATTGGGTAGACCCTTCCTATCGCGAAAAAGTAATGGAAAACTTTTCTAAGGTTTTTCAAGGAGTTTTCGAGCAAAACAATGAGTATTTGCTGATAAAAAAGGATAAAACCCGGTTTTTTGGTGCGATCAATTCTTCTCCGTTGATTGGCAACGATGGCAAGCCTTTTGGATTAATAGCAACGGTCCGGGATATCTCCTATCTCAAGCAAATAGAACAGGAATTACGGCAGAGCGAAACCAAATACCGGCTGTTGTTTGAATCCGCCAACGATGCTATATTTCTTATGGACAACCATCTTTTTATGGAATGCAATTCAAAGACACTTGAAATTTTTGGATGCACCAAAGAAGAGATCATCGGGAAACCACCCTACCTGTTTTCACCCCCGGAACAGCCTGACGGGCAAAAATCAGAAACCAAGGCGCTTCATCTCATTAAGGCGGCCATGGACGGTACTCCCCAATTATTCGAATGGAAGCATAAAAAGTTGAACGGAACCCTGTTTGATGCAGAAGTGAACCTGGACGCCATTGAAATTCATGGGAAAAAGTACCTGCAGGCAATCGTCAGGGATATAACGGAATGGCATAAAACTAACGATCATCTGAAAACATTCAATCAGAGCTTGCTTTCATTCGGAGCGGATTGTATGGAAAACATCAACCGGTTGGTAATCGTTTGCGGACAGGTGCTTGGGGGAGACTGCGCCTTATATAATTGTTTGCATGAAGGGTTGCTTTGCTCTCTGGGTCAATGGAATACACCTGAAGACTATATTTCAAAGGATAGTGCGGAGGGGCATATTTGTTTTGATGTGATAAACGGGAACCTGGATGAAGTGATGCTGATCAGGGACCTTCCAAATACTCGTTATTTTGAAACGGATCCGAATGTCAGGAAATTTGGATTAAAAACCTATATGGGCGTGGCAGTCCGGTTTGGCTTGAAAACCATCGGCTCTTTGTGTGTTGTATTCCAGCGCGATTTTATTCCGGATCAGTCTGATATATTGTTTCTTTCTCTTGTAGCTTCTGCCATTGGAGTGGAAGAACAGCGAAAGTCGGCGCTTGATCAGCTGGTTGACCGGGCTGGCGAATTAAAGGAACTGATCACGGAAAAAGATAAATTTTTTTCCATCATTGCCCACGATCTGAAGGGCCCATTTAACGCCATCATGGGATTTTCTGAGATTTTAACCAGTGAATGGACGGATTTCTCAGAAGAAGAAAAGTTACATTTCATCCGGAACATTCATACTTCATCTAAAAACACCTTCCAGTTGTTGGAGAACCTGCTGGAATGGTCGATGGCCCAAACCGGCAGACTGGTTTTTACTCCGGAACCCATCGATTTAAGTGTCATTGCCAATGAAATCATGATCCTTTTAAGGACTCAGGCGGAGAAAAAACAAATCCGGTTATTTTCAGCGATCAATTTCGGGACCCTTGTAACGGCAGATGAAAACATGGTAAAAACCATTTTCAGAAACCTGGTCACCAATGCCATAAAATTCACTCCTTCAGGGGGCCAGGTAAGGATTAATGCAACCAACGTGCCAAAACATCCCGGGGGAATGGAAATGATTGAGGCCTGCATTCTTGATAATGGCATCGGAATACCCGCGGAAGATCTTCCCAGAATCTTCAAGATCGAAGAAAAGATTCATTCCTCGGGTACGGCACAGGAAAGGGGAACCGGACTGGGGTTGATCCTTTGTAAAGAGCTGGTGGAAAAGAACGGCGGTAAGATACGGGTGGAAAGTCAGGTAGATAAAGGAAGCAAATTTTGTTTTACGCTTCCAAAGGCGTTTTAAAGATTAAAACGATTTAAAACCGATAATTTCTCTCACCTCACGTATGGTTTTGGAAGCAGAGGCTCTTGCCTTTTCTGCCCCGATTTCAGCAATCTTCTTCAGATATGCATTATCTGCCGACAGTTCCATTATCTTTTCACGGAATGGACTGGTAAACCGGATAATGTCTTCAGCAAGCTGTTTTTTCATTTCTCCATAGCGAATAGTTCCGTTCCGGTAGGTTTCTTCAAAATGCCGGTAAGTATCTTCCGATGAAAAGTAATACATTAAGCTAAAGAGGTTTTCAACGCCCGATGATTTGGGTTGATCCGGGTCAGCGGGCCCGGAGTCGGTAACTGCCCTCATGACTTTTTTCCTGATCATTTCAGGTGGATCTGCAAGGAAGATGGCACTGGTTTCGCTATCAGATTTGGACATTTTGGGATTTCCATCGAGGCCCGGTATTTTAACAAGGTCATCACCGAAATTATAGGCAACGGGTTCGGGGAAATATTCCACCTGGTAGATCCGGTTAAACCGGTTTGCAAAAGTCCGTGTCATTTCGAGGTGCTGTTCCTGGTCTTTCCCTACCGGTACCTTATGTGCTTTATGGATGATGATATCGGCTGCCATCAGCGTGGGATAGGTCAGCAGTCCGGCATTTACGTTCTCAGGCTGGGTCCGGATCTTTTCTTTAAACGAAGTGCACCGTTCAAGTTCGCCCAGGTAAGCGTTCATATTGAGTAAAAGATAGAGTTCTGCTGTTTCTGGTAGGTCACTTTGCACATACAGGGTGGTCTTTTCGGGATCCAGGCCACAGGCGAGAAATTCAACCAATACGGTTTTGACATTACCGTGGAGATCGACCGGAGCCGGATGTGTCGTAAGGGAATGGTAATCGGCAATGAAGAAAAAGCAAATATTTTCCTCTTGCATTTTCACAAAGTTTTTCAGGGCGCCGAAATAATTGCCAAGATGCAGGTTACCGGTTGGCCTAATACCACTTGCTACAATATCCATGATAAGGTTTGAATTAGATCACATCTTTATCTCATCACCTTGTTTGTTGAAAAAGTGATATTCGAAAAAATGATAAGAATTTTTCTTCCTGATCCGGATCAGGTAACCGAATTTTCGCCACCACTTCCAGGTATAGGAAAACCATCCTTTTTTGAGGTAGGCATAGATATATGGGTGAACGATCAGGGTAAGGTGTTTTTCATTTTGTTCACGGATAAGATAGCTGATGTTGTTTTCAATCTCGTCGGAGAGCAGAATAGAAGGACGGATTTCGCCGGTCCCATCGCAAGCCGGGCATTTCTCCAGGATCTGAACATTCATTTCAGGGCGTACACGCTGACGGGTGATCTGAACCAGACCAAACTTACTCGGGGGAAGAATGGAGTGCTTGGCCCGGTCTTTTTTCATTTCTTCACGGAGTTTTTCATAAAGCTTACGCCGGTTTTGTCCCTGTGTCATATCGATGAAATCGATGACGATGATACCACCCATATCGCGAAGCCGGAGCTGGCGGGCTACTTCAGCGGCAGCTTCCACATTGACTTCCATTGCATTGGTTTCCTGGTTCTGATCCTGGTTCACCCGGTGACCGCTGTTTATGTCGATCACGTGCAATGCTTCCGTATGTTCAATGACCAGGTATGTACCGCTCTTGATGGTAACGACTTTTCCGAAGGAGCTCTTTATTTGTTTATCGACGCCATATTGCTCGAAAACCGGAATTTTCCCGGTATGTAATTTTACAATGCTGACCTTATCAGGAACGATCCGCTGAATATAGTTCCGTATCTCTTCAAAAAGGACAACATCATTTACAACAATGTTGTTGAATGATTCATTAAGAACATCGCGGAGTATAGCAGAAGTCCTGTCGATTTCACCGATGATTTTCTGAGGGGGTTTGGCTGCAACCAGTTTTTGTGTAATGATTTCCCAGCGTTTGTAAAGGTTTCTCAGGTCACTATCCAGGTCCGCCACCAGTTTATTCTCTGCCACCGTACGGATAATGATCCCGCAGTTCTTAGGTTTGATGCTGGTGATGAGTCGTTTTAGCCGGTTGCGCTCCTCGGCACTTTTTATTTTTTGGGAGACGGAAATTTTATCTGAAAACGGGATTAGTACAAGATATCTTCCAGCGAAGGCAATTTCGGATGTTACCCGGGGACCTTTTGTAGATATAGGTTCTTTGGCGATCTGGATCAGAACCTGTTGGTTGGGTTTCAGGACATTGTTGATTCGTCCTGTTTTCTGTATATCATCTTCAAGCTTGAAATCACCGATGGAAAGTCCGGCATTTCCCCCGGTTTGGGCTGCCTTGATATATTTCAGCAATGATTGGACCTGGGGCCCCAGATCCAGATAGTGCAAAAACGCATCTTTTTCATATCCGACATCAACAAAAGCCGCGTTGAGTCCGGGCATGATCTTTTTTATCTTACCCAGATAAATATCCCCAACGGTATATTCGTTATTGGTTTTTTCCTTATTTAACTCTACAAGAAGTTTATCTTCGAGTAAGGCGATTTCAACTTCGGAAGATGTTGAATTGATGATTAATTCCTTATTCACGTAAATCCTAAATTTTATACCACTACCTTTGAGGATCACCTCACTGGTAAAACTGACATAAGGAATTGTAGCATGGGGAATCCCCGGACGAAAGCCTGGGGGTTATTTCTTTTTATGTCTATTCTTCCGCAAGCGTTTTTTACGCTTGTGGGTGGCCATCTTGTGTCTCTTTCTTTTCTTACCGCTCGGCATGATAAATAATTAAAGGTTTATTTCGCTTTAACGTGCGATTTGATTTTATTAACAAAGGCTTTTGCCGGCTTGAAAGCAGGAATATAATGGGCGGGAATGATAAGCGTCGTGTTCTTTGAAATGTTTCTTCCTGTTTTTTCTGCTCTTTTCTTGATGATGAAACTCCCGAAGCCTCTGAGATAGACATTTTGTCCATTAACCATGGAATTTTTAATCGTATCCATAAAAGCTTCAACAGTGGCCTGAACGGCAATTTTTTCGATGCCAGTCTTATTAGCAATTTCTGCTACAATTTCTGCTTTTGTCATAATTATTTACAATTATTAAATGATATTATGTTAATAATGAATGTATTTTATCATTCAAAAACGGGGTTGCAAATATATGATTTTTTTAATCGACAAAGAAATAAATCATTTTTTTATTCAACAAATACCCATTCACCTCTGAGGGATAAAAGTTATTTTTGCCGGATACAGGAGGTTATGGACAAGGGGTTTACCGAAAAGATTCTGAAATGGTATCAACGGAATAAAAGGGATTTACCCTGGAGGATGACAAGGGATCCATATAAAATATGGCTCTCTGAGATCATTCTTCAGCAAACCCGGATCGATCAGGGGCTTCCATACTATCAACACCACCTTGAACAATTCCCGACCATCTTTGATCTGGCCAGATCGAGCGAGCAGGAAGTTTTGAAACTGTGGCAGGGATTGGGATATTATTCCCGTGCAAGAAATCTTCACATGACTGCAAAGGAGATCGTTACCAGATGGGCAGGAAACTTCCCCGATTCATATGAGAAGGTTATAAAATTACCCGGAATAGGCGAATATACGGCTGCAGCTATTGCTTCCATCTCCTTTGGCGAACCATACCCGGTTGTTGACGGAAATGTCCTCCGTTTTTTTTCCCGTTATTTCGGGATCCGGGATCCCATCAATACTTCCATTGCCAGGAAAACCGTTTCTCGAAAAGCTTCTGAACTAATCGATCGATCTGATCCAGGTACATTTAACCAGGGGATCATGGAATTCGGTGCCTTATTCTGCAAGCCATCCAACCCGGAATGCAGTCGTTGTATTTTCAGGAAGACCTGTTATGCAAATTGTAATGGATTGGCTGACCGGTTACCGGTAAAAGCAAAACAGAAAACAAGGCGTAATCGTTACTTTCACTATTTGTTGATTCGCCTGAAAGGGGGAGATACCATTTATTTAAAGAAAAGAGAAGATCAGGATATCTGGAAAAACCTGTTCGATCTACCCCTGATAGAAGCAACACGGCATCTTACCTGGAACGAGTTGATAACAACGAATGAATGGGAAAGCCTGTTTTATCGGAACAAAATAAAAAAGCAACGAATCAGCGGAATCTATAAGCATGTGCTCACCCATCAGGTATTAATTACACGGTTTTATGAAGTTGAGATAACCCGGCCGATAATATATCAACTTCTGCCGGTCAGCATGGTCCTATTAAAAAAGTATCCATTGCCAAGACTGATCGAACGATATTTACATGAAGCGATGGAATAAATTATTTTCCACATTATCTGAACCGTGGAAAATATTTTTACTTTTGCGAATAAACGCATTTAGTTATCAAATGGACGACGGACCTGCGAAACGCATTCAAATTAATCCACCCCTGTACTGAAGTGTGTCAGGCCTGATTTCATTCATGGCTTAGCATCCTTCTGTAGAGAGAAAACCAAAGAAGGAGGCTGTATGACATTACAAATTACCTTCTATCTGAGCCAGATCCTGGGCAAAAAAATCCTGTCCAGCGAAGGAGTAATTCTTGGCAAAATCAAGGACTTTCTGATCGACGCTTCACCCCTCCCGGGAGAAAATGAGCCAATCCGTCCGCGGGTTGTTGCTGTTAAAGTAAAAGCGGGTAAGGAGATTAAGATTCTGGATTTTTCAACCTTTGAAATAAAGAAGTTTAAAAGGAAGCTCCGGATAACCTGTCATGACATGCATGAAATCATGACCGATGCATACCCGAATTGTTTATGGCTGGACGAAAACATCCAGGATAAGCAGATCGTGGATATCAACGGTCGCAAACTCGTCCGGGTAAATGATATCCGGATGGTCATGATTCCTTCGGGAACCTACGCCATCGCTGTGGATGTAGGAATCGATGGTTTGCTCAGGAGGATCGGGATTGACGGCCCGATACAAACCATGCTGGATCCTTTCAGTATTGATATTCCCGGCAAGTTTATTCTCTGGGATGATATTGAGGCCGTCGATTTTACCAATGCGAGCATCAAGCTTTCCAAAGCTTCTTCGAAACTGAACACCTTGCATCCCTCAGACCTTGCCGATATCATTGAGGACCTTGACAAGGCTTCCAGGACCTATGTGTTTTCGTCTCTTGATGAGGAAAAGGCCGCTGATGTATTAGAAGAACTTGAACCTCATGCCCAGATCCAGATTGTGGAGAGCCTGCCGGTTGAAAAAATGGCTGATGTACTTGAAAAGATGCCGGCAGACGAGGTGGCCGACCTGCTGGACGTTCTGGAAGATGAAAAAGCCGAAAAGTTACTCAATGAAATGGAGAAAGAATCCTCCGAGGAGGTCAGGGAGTTACTTGAATATCCTGACAAATATGTGGGTTCGCTGATGATGACCGATTTCCTTGTCTTTCATGATGAACATACCGTCCAGCATACCCTGGACGAGATAAGAAGGCGGCAACCGGAACCTGCTCACATTTACTCCATCTTTGTGACCGATAAACATGATTATTTCTTATCTGCCATTTCATTGGGGGAGCTTGTCATTGCCGATCCTGCCAAACGGTTAAAGGAGATCATGAAAAAAAATCCGATAACCGTTTATGATGATGATAAAGTAGATACCCTCGCGGAGCTGGTTTCTAAATACAACCTTCTGGCGGTCCCCGTCATCAATAAAGACCAGAAGATGGAGGGTGTCGTTGTCGTGGAAGATATTGTAGATGATTTGCTCAGCAGAAGGAAAACCAAATAGACCCGACGACTTGAATGACCTATTCCATAAGAAAAAAATCATTCTGGCGTAACATCACCCTGTTCCTCTCGATACTGGGACCCGGCATCATCACAGGGAGCGTTGACAATGACGCAGGGGGCATCACCACCTATTCCGTTGCAGGAGCTATTTATGGATATAAACTATTATGGACCCTGATCCCTTCGTTTGTTGTTTTGGTCATTATCCAGGAAATGAATGCACGGATGGGAATTGTGACGGGAAAGGGTCTTGCCGATCTGATCCGGGAAAATGCAGGAGTCAAAGTGACGTTCTTTATTTTTGTTGGCTTATTGCTTGCCGATATCGGTAATACAACGACAGAATTTGCCGGTGTTGCCGGTAGTATGGAAGTCTTTGGGGTCAGCAAGTATCTATCGGTCCCGGTCGTAGCCATCTTTGTTTGGATACTGGTCGTAAAAGGGAATTATAAAATCGCAGAACGGATCTTTCTTTTATTCAGCGTATCCCTGTTAATGTATGTTATTTCTGCCATCATGGGTAAGCCTGATTGGTCCGAAATCGGAAAATCGATTGTCCACCCCCGGATGGATTTTGATGAAAAATCACTGAAGATGATCATCGGAATTATTGGTACGACCATAGCCCCGTGGATGCAATTCTATATGCAATCGTCGGTGATCGAAAAAGGTCTTAAGATCAATCATTATAAATTCACCTTGCTGGATATCATTGTCGGATGTACTGCAACGGTCGTCGTTGCATTCTTTATCATCGTTGCCTGTGCATCGACGCTTCACGTAAAAGGGATCACCATCCATGAAGCAAAAGATGCAGCCTATGCCCTGGAACCCCTGGCGGGTGCGCTTTCATCGCACGTGTTTGCATTCGGATTATTCATCGCATCCATCTTCTCTGCCACCATCCTTCCGCTTGCCACGGCATTTTATGTTTGTGAAGCTTTTGGGTTTGAAGCAGGTATTGATAAGAAATGGAAAGAAGCGCCTGAATTTTTTATTCTTTATACAGGGACCATCGTTTTAGGTGCTATAATCATAATGATCCCCTATGCCCCGCTTATCACGATCACCCTCTGGTCTCAGATAATAAATGGTATTCTCCTTCCCGTGGTTTTGGTTTGCATGATCCTGCTGGTCAATAATAAAAAGATCATGGGGGAACACGTCAATAAACCGTTCACGAATGTAATTGGCTGGTCAACCGTGGCTGTTCTTGTCGGGCTTTCTGCCACATTGATTTTTATGCCTCTGTTCAAATAGGATCAGTCAGTTTAGGGAATAAAAGTTATAAACAATCCGGAAAAAACCCTTTTCAGAGGTATTACCTTTTATCCTCTTCCGGGATTAAGCATAAATATCGTATTTTTGTTTCACGGAGTTATCACCTATTAATTTTAAGAAAATGGCAAACGGAATCAACAAAGTGATTTTGATCGGTAATCTTGGGAGGGATCCGGAGATTCAGAATTTTGAGAATGGAGTAAAGAAAGCTAGTTTCTCGCTGGCAACCACGGAAGCCTATAAGAACAAAGAAGGCGAGAAGACTTCGCATACGGAGTGGCATTACATTGTGTTATGGAGGGGACTGGCTGATGTCGCCGAAAAATATCTTAAAAAAGGACAGACCGTTTTCATTGAAGGCAGGATTCGCAGGCGGGAATGGGAGGATGAAAACAAGCAGAAACGGTATGCATATGAAATCCTCGGAGATGCCATGCAGATGCTTGGAGGATCGCGCCGTGATGATGGTAACGGCTCTCCATCAGTTTCTGAGCCCAAAGAAGAAATAGTAGAAACCGCAACCCCGGAGGATGATTTACCGTTTTAAAGTATAGGACCTCGCCCCCTGCTCCCCCTCAAGGGGAGGGGTGAGGGGGTAGGGCCATTGCATAAATTACCCGTCGCTTGCGTCGTTGAACTTCATTATAATTATAAAAATACTTTTTCAAGACAGCCTCTTTTCGTTTTAGGGTAAATAGCTTATCATATTCGTTTTCATGAAGTTATTCCATGTTGTTTTATTGATTTCCGGACTTTTAATTTGCTCCTGCGGAAACGATTTTACCCCGAAACCCAGGGGATATTACCGGATTGACTTTCCAAAGAGGGCCTATCAGCCGTTTGATTCGGCATTCCCATATACCTTTGAATACCCGATATATGCCCGAATCGAATCCGACAGGTCCAGGATAGCGGAACCCTTCTGGATAAATGTGGTTTATCCAAACTTTCATGCCCAGCTTCACCTGAGCTTTAAGGTGATTAAAAACAATCTTGTCAGTTATTTGGAAGATTCCCGCACCCTGGTCAATAAGCATATCCCTAAGGCCAGTGCTATCCTCCAGCGTGAATATATCGATTCGCTGAACCGGGTATTCGGACTTGTTTATGAGATCAAGGGGTCCGATGCCGCCTCTCCCTACCAGTTTTATCTTACCGACAGCATCTCAAAATTTGTCAGAGGCGCTCTCTATTTCGACCTTGTACCGAACAACGATTCCCTTGCTCCCGTTATCGACTTTATAAAAGGTGACCTGGAGCATATGATCCAAACCTTCCGTTGGAAAAAATGATCATCGAAACGTATTTTCTTCCTAAATAATTCAGACCTTTGCCTCTACATTATTTGTTATGGTGATTGAATTCGAAAGACAACCGCCGGGAGCGATCGTTTGTTGTACCGGAATCTATAACGGAAATCTTTATGAGAAATATTTGTTTGGTTTTTTCTTTTCTGCTCGTTAACGGATTACTCTTTTCCCAGAATCAAATCTATACCGAAGTAAAGATCCTTACCGATCAGTCAGGGATTGTACAACTTGCAAAGCTGGGATTAGCGGCAGATGAAGGCTGGGTTGACCGGGCGGGTGGCTGGACGACAGTCTTATCGCAATCAGAATTGGATAAGGTAAAAGATGCAGGGTTCCGGATCGAAATACTACATAAAGATTATATTGCCTGGATCAAGCAACGCAATATTGAATCCAAAAAAAAGACAATAATTCAACTAAATGATACTTATCCGGTTCCACAACATTTTGAGCAGGGATCCATGGGGGGGTACTACACCCTGGAAGAAGTGGAAAATGAGCTGGACAGCATGCGTTTCTTCTATCCAAACCTGATCAGCGTCAAAGCGGCTGCAGGAAATGGCAACTCGGTTCAGGGCCGTCCCCTCTATTTCGTCAGAATTTCGGATAACCCGGATATCAATCAGGACAAGCCAAGAATATTCTTTAATGCCCTTACCCATGCCAGGGAACCCGTCGGAATGCAGCAAATGTTCTTTTTCATGTGGTACTTGCTGGAAAATTATTACACCAGTGAAGAGATCCAATATCTGGTTGATAATCTTGAGATCTATTTTCTCCCGGTTGTAAATCCCGACGGATATCAATATAACGACAGTATTGCACCCGATGGCGGAGGCATGTGGCGAAAGAACCGAAAACACTTAAGCGGGGGACAGATCGGTGTCGATTTGAACCGGAATTTCGGATACAAATGGGGTTACGATGATATCGGCTCATCCCCTTACCCGGAGGATGAAACCTACCGGGGCCCTAATGCTTTCTCTGAACCTGAAACACAGATTGTCAGGGATTTCTGCATCCAGAAAAACTTCCGACTGGCTATGAATTATCATACATACGCCAACTACCTGATGTATCCCTTGTGTTATCTGACAGAGCTGACTCCGGATAGTACCCTCGAACTTACTTATGCTGATTTCTTCACCCGTTTCAATGGATATGTCAGCGGAGTTCCCGGGCAGATCTTGTATAATACCAACGGTGATGCGATGGATTGGGAATATGGTGAACAAACCACCAAACCAAAAATCCAGGGGTTCTCCACCGAGATCGGAAACTCGAGCGATGGGTTTTGGGCACCCCCCGATAGGATCATTCCTCTTTCGCAGGAAAACATTTACCCCAGCCTGATGATGGCTCATTTTGCCTTACGTTATGCTGAAACAAAAAATACTTCTCCGATCATCACTTCATCAAGGCAAGGCTATTTCAAATTCGATTTTACCCGGTACGGTATGGACAGCCTTGCTGATTATACCATATCTCTTGAGCCACTTGATCCATCCCAGATCATACAGGTAGGGCCATTAAGAACGATCTCCAATCCGATCCAGTTCCAGACCTGCTCCGACTCCATTTCGTATGTGTTGTCTCCAGACCTGACCGTTGGTTCAGAATTCGGATATATCCTGAATGTGGATAACGGAATGTATGTTTTTCATGATACTGTCATGCACTATTTTGGCACTCCCGTTATCCTGCTCACGGATGACTGCAGCAATATGACAAACTGGACCTCCAATAAATGGAATATCACTCATCTCCAATACCATTCCCCGGATGCCTGTATAACCGATTCACCTTATGGGAACTATTCCCAGAATGCCAACTTTTCAGTAACCACGATCAACGATTATGATGTGGGCGATTCCCCGGTAGCTGTCCTGGAATTCTGGGCCAAATGGGCTGTCGAAAAAGGATTTGACTATGTTCAGGTTAAGGTATCCGACAACAATGGTGCAACCTGGACCTCGTTACAAGGAAATTATACCCATCCCGGAACTCAAAATCAGGTTCCCGGACAACCCGTATACGACGGGATGAAATATAATTGGATAAAGGAAGAGATTTTGTTAAAAGACTATTCCGGAAAACACATCAAGGTTCGTTTTACCTTTGTAAGTGACGGATGGGCCAATTATGACGGATTTTATTTTGATGATGTGATCTTGAGTAAAATAGACATGACGACCGGGATCAGTAATAATATGCCAGGAACCGGGATAAGGATGTCTGATCCTGTCCCCAATCCGGCGGTTACACAAGTCAACATATCCTATTCGTTACCGGAAGGATCGAAAGGGGTCAGACTGGTTATCAGGGATTCCAGGAGTATAATGATCAAATCCACTCCGGTAGGCAGTGAATCGGGCATTGTCACCATTGATGTTAAAGAAATGCCTTCCGGCATCTATTTTTATGACCTGGAAGGTCCAAACGGAAATTCATCCACAAAGAAACTGATAATCCTGAGATAGGACGAAATTTAGATTCCCATGATTGAAAGCATTAAATTCGGGACACTGATCTGGTCGCACGTCGTTCAGCCAACAGAAGTGGATTTACAGGTTTTACAGGATCATTATCACTTCCATCCCCTTGATCTTGAAGATTGCCGCACGGTAATCAATCTAAGACCAAAGATCGACATTTATGACGACTACTATTTCCTGATCCTCCATTTTCCGATATTCGACATCACACACACTTTCGTTGAAACCCGTGAGATGAAAATATTTTGGGGTGAAAATTACCTGATAACAATGGGGAAGGCACATTGGATGGTGAAGGAAATGTTTAACCAGGAAAAATATAAGGCTGCAAGTGGTCAACCTATGGAGGTTGGGAGCAGCGATACCTTACTTTACCGGATCCTGGATAATCTGATGAAGGAGGTTCATAAACTCGCAGAGAAAATAGACAAAGATGTAGATGATTGTGGTAAGTTGTTATTTACCCGGAACGCTGAGAAAACCATCGAGAAAATTTCGATCACCCGTAAGAATGTCATTTTAATGAATACCATGTTCAAACCCCAGTTGGTGTTGTTCAATAAACTGCAGAATGGAACGATCAAAGGTTTTGTTGAGAATATGGAAGATTACTGGGGTAATATTCTGGATTATTATCAGAAAATATGGGATATGGTCGAAGACGATGGGGAGCTGATCAAAGGCTATTCTACCACCTTTGATTCCCTTCAGGTAAATAAGACCAATGAAGTGATGAAAATCCTTACCCTTGTCTCTTCCATTTTATTACCCTTAACCTTTATAGCAAGTCTTTATGGGATGAATATTAAACTCCCCATCCAGGATCATCCCTATTCCTTTATCATTGTTGCTGCTGTCATGCTGACAATTGCCTTTGGCATGCTCCTTTATTTTAAAAGGCGCAGATGGATGTGATCACTCCCTGCTGTTCATGATCTCAACCTGTCGCTGAATGGATTCTTCGTGAACCGATTCCAGCAATTTCAGGATGAACTCCCTGCTAAGCCCTAACCGGATCCCTGTTTCAATCCGGTCGTGAATAAGCTGGTTCCACCTTTTAAGCTGCAGGATTGTAATTTTATTTTCCTTTTTGTAATGACCGATTTCTTTAACCACTATCATACGGCGGGCAAGGATATCAATGAGCTCTTCATCCAGCTTGTCGATTTCTGACCTGAGTTCTTCCAGCTTGTTCTCGAACTCCACACTTCCGGATTCTTTACGGATGATGATTCTCGATAGAAGGTCTTTGAGCTGAGATGGGGTGATCTGCTGGTTTTTATCTGTCAGAGCCAATGATGGATTGATATGTACTTCAATCATCAATCCATTCATTTCCAGATCAAGGGCTTTCTGGGATATGGGAAAAATGAGATCTCGGTTCCCGCAAATATGGCTCGGGTCAGTCAATACCGGCATATCTGGATAAAATCGTTTCAGCTCAATTGGAATTTCCCACATCGGAGAGTTCCGGTATGGAGAACGGTTAAAAAAGGAAAACCCCCGGTGAATAGCTACCAGTTTTGTGATTCCCAGCTGGTTAAGCCGTTCAAGCGATCCAATCCAGGTCTTCAGATCCGGATTCAGTGGATTCTTTAACATGACAGGAATATCCTTGCCTTTTACCGCTTCTCCAATTTCCTGGACCGAAAAGGGATTGACCACGGTTCGGGCACCTATCCATAAGATATCAACGCCATATTCAAGCGCTTCTTCAACATGTCTCGGGTTAGCTACTTCCACCGTCACTAAAAGTCCAGTCTCTTTCTTGACCTTTTGCAACCATTTAAGCCCAACCGAACCCACCCCTTCAAATGCTCCGGGACGCGTGCGGGGTTTCCATAATCCAGACCGGAAAACCCTGACCTGCGGGATTTTTACAAGCTCAGCAGCTGTTTTCAGCACCTGTTCCTCTGATTCAGCACTGCAAGGTCCGGCAATGATCAAGGGTTGTTCAGGATGCGGCAACCACTTGTGTAAGGGAACAATTTTCATAGGGATGCTCATAATTCATTGCTATTCAGCGCCAAAATAAAAGTTTCCAGATATTGGAAATGACTTTAAGAGCAGAAACAACCATAGCGATAATAAATCCGATGTGCAGCAGCCAGTCAATCCATTCAAGGCCCCGGACATGGGAGAAGTCAAACGGATATACGTAAAACAATACCATGGTGGTAAGAAAGTTCGCTGTCTCAAGGATGATCCTCGAAAGGTACCTGATCCATGAAAAATCGAAAAGAACCATCAGGAGATTTCCAGCAATCTGGATCAGTATGTTGATATTCAAAATCCATAGAACTGCCCCATAATTGTCGCGGATAAATGTCAGATTCCAATCAGGAACTTTATTGACAATGAATAAAAAAACCAGATTCCAGATGATTGCCCCGATACTTTCACTTCTGATCCTGCTGAAAGTTTTTTCTTTATGCCACTTAGTCCGGCTGTAACCATCGACCTTTTGAGCCCAGAAAGGCATGAATTTGTTTTTATTCTCATCCATGGTATTTGAATAATGATCATTGTAAAAGTAACAAAAAAACGGTTTGCTTGAAAACCGCAAATCCCTTAATTTTGTTGCGAATTTAAGTTTTCAGTTTATGGAACATCTGAGAAGGTCGAAGATTTGCGATCTCCTGAAGTCGAAAGACTTCGGAAAGAAGGTTTTGATTAAGGGATGGGTCAGGACTAAACGGGGTAACAAGAATATAAATTTCATTGCATTGAATGACGGATCAGTCGTACATCATATCCAGGTTGTGGCTGATGTTTCCAATTTTGATGAAAACTTGCTGAAGCTGGTTACGACCGGTTCATGTATTGCGGTAGAGGGCATTCTGGTCGAATCGATGGGCCAGGGGCAAACGGTCGAGATACAGGCAAAGCATATTGAAGTTTTCGGAACGGCAGATCCCGAGATTTATCCTTTACAAAAGAAAGGTCATTCCCTGGAGTTTCTGCGCGAGATAGCCCATTTAAGGCCTAGAACAAATACCTTTGGGGCTGTCCTCCGTATCCGTCATGCCATGGCTTTTGCCATTCATAAATATTTCAACGATCATGGGTTTTATTATATCCATGCTCCTATCATTACAGGCTCCGATGCAGAAGGAGCTGGGGCCATGTTCCGCGTCAGTATCCTTGATGCCAAAAATCCGCCGTTAAAGGAAGACGGATCAGTAGATTTTGCTGAAGACTTTTTTGGTAAAGAAACAAAATTAACGGTCTCCGGTCAGCTTGAAGCCGAGCTGGGAGCCATGGCCCTTTCCCTGGTTTATACCTTTGGACCAACATTCCGGGCCGAAAATTCGAATACACCCCGACACCTGGCTGAATTCTGGATGATTGAACCTGAAATGGCTTTTTACGACATACATGATAACATGGATCTTGCTGAGGATTTTCTTAAATTCCTTATGCAGTATATACTGGATCATTGCATGGATGACCTGGAATTTCTAAACAAGATGTATGACAACGAGTTGATGGACCGTTTAAGGCACATCATTGACAGTAAATTTGAACGACTTACCTATACAGAAGCCATCGATATTCTCAAAGCTTCGGGCCAGACCTGGGAATTCCCGGTCGATTGGGGTTCCGACCTACAGGCCGAACATGAGCGTTACCTGGTTGAAAACCATTTTGGCAAACCGGTCATCTTAACCGATTATCCAAAAGAGATCAAGGCTTTCTATATGAAACAGAACACCGATGGGAAGACGGTCCGTGGTATGGATGTCCTCTTTCCGAAAATCGGGGAGATCATCGGCGGGTCGCAGCGGGAAGAGAATCTGAATGCCCTGGTACAGCGCATTCATGAATTGAAGATCCCGGAAAAGGATGTCTGGTGGTATCTGGATACCAGAAAATTCGGGACTGCTCCCCATTCAGGGTTTGGCCTTGGCTTTGAACGCCTGATCCTGTTTGTTACCGGAATGTCAAATATCCGGGATGTAATTCCTTTCCCCCGTACCCCAAAGAACGCAGAATTCTGAAGTGCCTTTTATCATCCACCCGGCTGAATACGGGTATAAAGGGGGGGCATCGGTCTCCAGACCACTTGCCCTTTTTGAAGTCATGATTTCCTGGCTGATCATCATGCCAAATTTTTATCCAAGATAATTTTTCAGTCAAGCAGAAATTTCCTATTTTTACCATAGGAAAAACTATGGAGAAAAAGTGGGTTATCAAGAAGCAGGGAAATCCTGAAATTGTCGGGGATCTGGCCACCTCATTGGGTGTCGACAAATATCTATCGAATCTTTTGGTCCAGCGTGGGGTCAACACGTTTGATGAGGCGAAAACTTTTTTCCGCCCGGCCCTTGAAAATTTGTATGATCCTTTTTTAATGCGGGACATGGATAAAGCCATTGACCGCATCGAAAAGGCTTTGTACAATAAGGAAAAAATCCTGGTATATGGTGATTATGATGTTGACGGCACTTCAGCGGTGGCTTTGGTATATACCTTTTTACTCCAATTTACCGACCGGTTAGCCTTTTACATTCCCGACCGCTATACTGAAGGATACGGTATCTCATTCAAGGGAATTGATTTTGCATCTGAGAATCAAATTTCTCTCATCATTGCCCTGGATTGCGGCATCAAGGCCGTTGAAAAAATCGCTTATGCCAATACCAAAGGGGTCGATTTCATCATTTGTGATCATCACCGCCCAGGTGCCGGATTCCCTGACGCCTGTGCCGTTCTTGACCCCAAGCGGTCCGATTGTTCCTATCCTTACAAAGAACTCTCTGGCTGCGGAATCGGGTTCAAACTGATCCAGGCATATGCACAGAAAAACCGGATCCCTTTTGAGGAACTGGTTCAATTTCTCGATCTGGTAGTGATCAGTATCGCTTCCGACATTGTGGATATTACCGGTGAAAACAGGGTATTGGCTTATTTCGGGCTTAAACTGATCAATTCAAATCCCCGCCCCGGAATAGAAGCACTGTTACGCTATTCAAGCCTAATGAAAAAGGATGGGGTGACCTCCCATGTTTTCAACAGGGAATTGACAATCACCGATCTTGTCTTTCTGGTTGGACCCAGGATCAATGCGGCAGGGCGGATGGAAAGCGGTCATAATTCAGTCAAGTTATTGATCACTAAAGATCTGGATGAAGCACTACGTCTTGGGGAGCAGGTAAATAACAACAACATAGAACGAAAAAATCTCGATGCTCTGGCAACCCAGCAGGCTATTGAGATGATTACAAACGATGAACGGTTAAGAAATGCAAAAACCACTGTGATCGATCATCCGGAATGGCATAAAGGAGTGATTGGCATTGTAGCATCCCGGCTAACGGAGACTTTTTACCGGCCAACTATTGTTTTTACTCACTCCAACGGGCTGATGACCGGATCTGCCCGGTCGGTAAAAGATTTTGATATTTATGAGGTGATCGATTCCTGTTCGGATCTTCTGGAACATTTCGGAGGCCATAAATTTGCCGCCGGGCTGTCGCTGCGTCAGGATAACTATGAATTGTTCAGGAACCGTTTTGAGGAGCTGGTAACTGAAAGACTCAAGGGGATTGCTTTAGTTCCCGAGATTGAAATCGATTCCACGTTGCCTTTAAATGCCATACATTCCCGTTTTTATTCTGTTCTTAAGCAGTTTGCGCCATTTGGACCGGGCAACATGGCGCCGCTCTTCATGACGGAAGGCGTTGTGGATGCAGGAGGATCACGGATTGTCGGTAAAAACCATCTGAAATTATGTGTCGTTCACCCGGAAGTGGCAGGTGGCCCGTTTTCGGCGATAGCATTTCAACAGGGAGAACGGTTCCCTAAAATTGATTTGGGAATACCGTTCAATATTTGTTATCACGTGGAAGAAAATGAATGGAACGGAGCGACCAACCTTCAGCTCAATATTAAAGATATAAAATTTTCAGATTAGCAGGATTCCCGGCCAAAACACACAGCCATTTTACGTGCCTTCTCAACGAGCGGATGATCTATAGGGACGAGTCTTAATTTTCCTCCGACTTCTCTTAAAGGAATAGATGTAACAATATTCCCTTTTAACGAAACCATTTCCCCGAATTTTTTTGCCGCAATTAATTCCACGGCATAGGCGCCGTAACGGGTAGCCAATACACGATCCATGGGTGAAGGACTGCCACCCCTCTGGATATAACCCAGGATGGTCTCCCGGGTTTCAAGGCCTGTGAGTTCGCTGATACTGTTACTGATGTACCGGGCGGCAGATTCCCCTTTTGGCGTCGAAATCCCTTCGGCAACAACCACAATGGAGTAAGGCTTCTTATTGATGGCACGTTTTTTCAAACAACGGGCGACCATATGGATATCAAATTCGATCTCAGGGATCAGAATCACATCCCCGCCACCTGCGACACCCGAATATAATGCCAGCCAGCCGGCGTGATGTCCCATGACCTCAATGACCATGATTCGTTTGTGGCTATTGGCAGTCGTATGTAAACGATCAATGGCATCAGTCGTGATCAGTAAGGCGGAATCAAACCCAAAGGTAATATCGGTCCCCCAGACATCGTTGTCTATGGTCTTTGGGATTCCGATGACATTCAATCCTTCTTCGGCAAGCATAGCGGCTGTACGCTGGGTGCCATTTCCACCGATACAAACCAGGGCATCCAAACCCATTTCATGATAATGCTTTTTTATCAGCTTGGGTTTGTCAACGGCATTGAATGCACTGCTTTTTTTAAACGGATTTTCCCTGGATGTGCCTAAAATGGTCCCTCCCAATGTTAAAATGCCGGAAAGCTGGTTTTCGTCAAGCGGAACAAATTCATGATTGATAAGACCCAGAAATCCCGAAGATATTCCGATCACCTCCATTCCATGCTCAAGGATAGCCGTCTTTCCGACCCCACGGATTGCTGCATTGATTCCTGGGCAATCCCCTCCGGCGGTCAATATCCCAATTCGCATAAGGTAAGAAAGTCAAATCAGATGAGTAGATGAAAATGTCATTTAAGCGTAAAACTTCCGCTACCGATCTCTTTATCATCAGCAAACACAGTGACGACATATAGGCCTTTCATAGCCGGCCGGTCGCTGTCTTTTTTAGTCCAGTCGACGCAAAGATTCAACGACTTGCCCTGGTAAGTAATATCTTCACGAATCGAGTAGGGAAGGGTCTGGCCATTAAAAACAAACGTATCGTATTTACTCTTTATTACCACCACATTGTCGGGACGTTGGATCCGGATATAAATAATTTTTTTACCTGCCTTAACCAGAGGATTTTCACTTATCGTAAAACAAATCCTGAGACGGTCTGTCCGGCTCGCTTTATCGGTTACCTGTTCCTTGTTACCGCCCGATTTCAGTTTATATGCCGTCGCGGTAACATCATAAGCCTTGATAAAGGCCGCCTGGTTCATCTTTTCTGATAACTCCTCCTTATCTTTCATCAATGAATAATTCTTTGACTGTTCCGTTTTTACCTCCAGGCGGATCCGTTCATTTTCAGCCTGAAGCTCACGGTTAACCGTATAAAGAGAATCCATCTGCCTGACATAACCCTGGGCAATTGTTTGCAGCATGCTTAATTTTTTCCTGATCTTATTGTATTCCCATTGCGTGTCAAGTAATTTTTTGATCTCGATGGCATTGGCTTGTATGATACTGTCCTTGGATGCCAATGAATCGGATAAAGCTCCATAGGACTGTTTTATTTTATTATGTTCTGTTATAACAGAATCCAGTTCATGCTGAAGTTCGGTCTTTTCTGTCTCCTTTTCTTTAACCAGTTTCAATAATTGAGATCGCTGAATGAACAACCAGAAAATGAGAACGAGTACAAAGATTAACAGGACAGAAAGATAAATTTTTAACCTGCGGGAAGTAGAGGTCTGCTCTTCCATAAGGATAAATTTAAAAATCGGGTTATATCTGCAAATATAAAATAAAAACAGGATACTGAATTAAGGTATCCTGTTTTTATCAATCTGCGTGAAATGGGTTGTCATGCAAAAAAGGCATCCACGATAAACCCGATTTCAGGCCATGAAAAGGAAAAGAGCCGGATCAATGTGCTGACTTACCGATCTGTTTAATGACCTCCCCATGCTGCTTCACGATTTCACGCAACCACCATTCAGGATAACCGGGTTGCGAAGGCATAACAGAAATCCCAAATCCATTGGTCTCGAATTTTCCGTCTTTCTCTTTTTTAATATTGCCATCCATATATTTAACCATGAGATACTGGAACAGTTCCTTCCATCTTTTTACGGTAGCATTGCCGGTCTTCACCGAATAATCGGTGATGAATTTACGGGCAGCCGGTTTATCGTTTTTATAAAGTCCGGCAGCTTTTTTATCCACTTCCAGCACTTCCGCAATATATTTGGTTTCAAGTTCCTTTTGTACGGGCTGGATATCCTTGATCATGTAATTATATCGGGTATAAGCCCAATTGGATACCATATTAAAGGTCCAGAAAGCAGAAGTCGGTGAAAAGGTAACCATATCCCCGTTACCGACTGCAAAAGAATGAGGAACCTTCGTCATCCCGCAATACATGGGGGCGAAAACAGTTGTAAAGGTATCGTCAACACCAAACCAGAATACTCCTCCGATTGGATTGGGTAGCCAGGAACGGGATTGTGCCACAAAAACAAAACCGGTTTGCTGGGTCGAAGTGGCACGCTCATGAATATACCCGACACTGTCGATATTCCAGGTCATTGGACGCCAGCGGTACGGACATTGAAAGGGACCCATTCCGATATCATTGTTCATATCCATTTTAGTCCCTTCATAATGGTCGCGCATGAGTTCCATCACATCATGGACAGAGATTTTCTTATCAGGTTTTATCCATAAAGGCATCCGGTTTGTCGGATAGCCAAACTTCCCTTTTACGATATGACCCATGGCATAATCCTCATACTGACCCATATTGGCATTTACCCGGTTGAACATGGCCCACACCCTTGCTTCACAGGCTCTTGCACCACTGAAATCAAGCGGGGCATAGGTGTCGGAAAAGCTGAATTCTTTGTCTTCCCCATTGAACCATCCCATCTTCCGGGCAAAAGAAATAACATCAGGCGAATAAAGACAATTTTCCGGATCATTCATTGGGAACTGGGTAATCCGTGGATGATTGGCATGGCCGGAAATATATCCATCCGGGATTCGCATGGCTACCCAAACCGCACCTTTTTCTCCTTTGCCTTTTCCAATCAGTTCCAGGATCCAGGCTTCATTCGCATCTGAAACCGAAAACGATTCCCCGACGCTTGCATATCCGTATTCTGCAACAAGATCTCCTATGATCCTGATTGCTTCCCGGGCTGATTTAGCCCGTTGAAGAGAGAAATATATCAGGGTGCCGTAATCGATGATGGCGCCGGGTTGACTTGACAGCTCTTCACGTCCGCCAAAAGTGGTTTCCCCTATGGCCAGCTGATGCTCGTTCATATTCCCTATCACGGAATAGGTATGCCTCACCTGTGGAATCTTCCCCAAAGGCTTCTGGGTATCCCATTCGATAACTTCCACCATGGTCCCTGCCGGATAATCAGCGGCCGGCCTGTAATAGAGCTCTCCATATAACTGATGCGAATCCGCGGAATAAGTAATCATAACCGAGCCATCTATCGACGCCCCCCTGGTAATGATAAAATTCGTACAAGCCAAAGTGTTAAGGTGGTATCCTGAAACCAGGAAAAGCAACAATCCAATAAAAAAAAGAGTTTTCTTCATAATGGTTAGTTTTGGTGACGTATTCAAATCAATTTCTTATCCGTATAATCATTCTGACATAGTTAAAACGCAGCATTACCAGATTTGACTGGCAAGTGCGGAGTAATAAAATGAAAACAGTAAACGGATTTGACCGGCAAAGCTACATAAAATTCCTGAAAATTTAGCAGAGGAAGAATTTCACTTCAAATTGCCTTTTCTTCATAGGAGAGGGAGGAAACCATGAATAAAATTGATTAAATTTGTATTCTGAAAAATCACCTGGTAGATACTCATACGGACAAGGTTCATCCAAACCGTAGATGATAATTGATGAATGGTGCATCTGAATGTCGTGTAAACAATAATTGTTATCAGATGAAAAAGATTATTCTTGTTTTTCTGCTTAGTATTCTGATGTGGCCATCGTTTCCGCAATCATCCGATCAGACCAAGACAAAGCCGGTCAGAGTAAAGAATATGGGTCTCAGCCTTACGATGGATTATTCAATCGTTTTGGGAAATTATAGTAAATTCAGTAAAGACAATACCAAATCTGGTTTTGCTGCAAACGGCTGGATGGCAAATCTGACCTGGGACTGGCTAGGGAAAAATTTTTTCGGACTTGCAGTCCAATATGCGTTTCAGCATCATCCCTTGCTTGACACGGCTAAAAATTTCATCCCGGCCGGAACCATCTATCCTTTGGGTAGTGGAGCCTACAACAATCATTATTTATTTATTGGACCAGTATATAACAGGAATTTCAAACGGTGGATGCTCGATATTAAAGTTCTTATCGGAGGTGTACTTTCCTCCTGTCCGGTTTACAACAATACCGATCCGATGACAAAGCAAAATGTACATAATTCAGGGACCGGCTTTGCTTACCAGTTTGCCATTGCCGTGGGATATCAGCTTGCCCCAAACTGGTTGATCACATTGAATGTATCGTATATCGGAGCAAATCCGTCAAAAACCAAGGACTATCAATATGCGGTTGCTGATACGATATGGAATTCCGCTCATACAGAAATTATACGGATTGATTATTCTACACAAGTCGTCGAATATACAATGAAAAAAGAGATTTCGACGTTTAACACCGGGTTGGGGATCCGATTCAAGTTTTAATCTCTGAATATGTTAAAAAAAATACCTGTTACCCTTACTATCCTTTTTCTCGCGTTAACCGTCAATTCCCAGGTCAATATCCGCGACTCGGTAATCTTTACGCCTCTGCTTTATATAACCTATTCTTACCAGTTTTTGGGAGGTGATCTTGCCCAGCGCTTCGGTAGCAATTCAAGCATCGGAGGAGGATTCATGATCAAGACCAAAACCAACTGGCTTGTTGGCGTGGAAGGAAATTTCATGTTCGGTCAAACCGTGAAAAATTCAGATTCCCTCTTATGGAATATTTCAACTCCCGATGGATATATCATCGATGCCAACGGGATGATTGCTGATATCGTTTATTATGAACGCGGCTTCAATTTTTTGGGAAAATTCGGTAAGCTTGTCCCGTTGTTGTCACCCAACCCGAATTCCGGCTTTTTAATCCTGGCCGGCGGAGGCTATTTGCAAAATAAAATCCGGATTCACAATATTGGAAATACTGCACCGCAGCTGCTCGGTGATTATAAAAAAGGATACGATAAATTGAATGCGGGCTGGACGATTACAGCTTCCCTTGGATATCTGTATTTAAGCAATACGCGTTTGCTCAATTTTTATCTCGGATTTGAATTTATGCAGGTTTGGTCAAAAAGTCTAAGGGAATTTGACTTCAGCGAGGAAAAGAAGGATACAAAAAAATACAGCAGCCAGTTTTATGGTATCAAAGCCAGCTGGCTAATCCCGCTCTACAGAAGGACACCCAATAAATACTACGTCTATTAACAGCCTGTAATAAAGGATTAACCCATGAATTTCCTTTATTCATTCAGCATCTTTATTTTCGGGATTCTCATTCGTATTAAATCTTTTTCCGGGGGGAAGGCACGGTTATGGATCAAAGGCCGGAAAGGTTTTTTTTTAAGGATAGAACCGGTCGTAAATCAATGGAAAGAACGGAAAGAAAAGGTGATCTGGTTTCATTGTTCCTCCCTTGGGGAATTTGAGCAGGGCAGGCCTGTCATCGAAATGATAAAACAAACTTACCCGGATTACAGAATTTTATTGACTTTTTTTTCTCCCTCTGGATATGAAGTCAGAAAAAATTGGGACCAGGCCGATTTTGTCTGTTATCTGCCCCTCGATACACCCGGGAATGCCTCCAGGTTTGTCAACCTGATCAATCCGGCACTGGTATTTTTCATTAAATATGATTACTGGTATAATTTTCTTCGTCAATTGTACGCAAAAAAGATCCCGGTCATCATTGTCTCAGTGCTTTTCCGGCCTACCCAATATTTCTTCCGTTGGTATGGCGGATGGTTTCGCCGGCAGCTTGATTCGGTATCCTGCTTTTTTCTTCAAAATGAGGAATCGAGAGTACTCCTGGAATCTGTGGGATTCAAAAACGCCCTTGTCACCGGAGACACCCGATTCGACCGTGTATTTGACATTGCCATGTCTAAAAAAGAGTACCCGGCGATAAGAAGATTCTGCAACGGATCAAACGTATTCATTGCAGGAAGCACATGGAAAGAGGATGAAGATATTATCATACCCCTGACTTTGCAGGAACACCCATCTGTGAAATTCATTTTTGCTCCTCATGATGTCCGTCCTGAAAACATCGAGATTTTAATAAGCAAGCTCATGAAACCCTGCCTGAAATATTCCGGACTTACATGGGAGAATGCCCGTTCGGCCGACGTGCTTATCATCGATTCAATCGGGATCCTATCGCAACTTTATCAATACGCAACCCTGGCTTATATCGGTGGCGGTTTCGGGGCAGGCATCCATAACATTCAGGAACCGGTTACTTTTGGAGTTCCTGTTGTCTTTGGCCCCAATTACAATAAATTCAAGGAAGCGGTTGACCTGGTTTCACAGGGGGCCGCTTTTCCGGTAAGTACTTCAGGTGAACTTCAGGAGCATGTCTCTTTTTTACTTTCTGAGCTTTCTGAGCGAAACCGGATTTCAGGTCTTTGCCGGTTGTATGTTGACCGGAACAGGGGGGCAACGGAAAAAATACTGCTTGAACTGGTAACCCGAGGTCTGCTTCCTTCAAATTTAAACCCAGCCGGATAGCAATGCAAAAGCGTTATGCCATCGGTGATATTCATGGTTGCATCCGGTCCTTCCGGGCAATGATTGAAAGGAAACTCCAGCCAGAAAATAATGATGTGGTTTATCTTCTGGGGGACTATATTGACCGGGGACCTGACAGTAAGGCTGTTGTTGATTACATCCATGAATTACAGGGAAATTCCTTCAATCTGGTTCCCCTCATGGGCAATCATGAGTACATGTTGATCCACGCCATGAACTCTTTCAAGTTTTATAAGCTCTGGATGATTAACTCCGGCTTCACAACCTTGAAGAATTTTGGAATTCATGTTGATGCGTTTAGCGGCCCGGAAGATGTAAACCGGATTCCTGTTTCCTATGTCGTCTTTTTCAGGGAATTACACCTTTATGCCCAAACGGATGGATATTTCATTACTCATGCCTGCTTCGATGGCCAGACCCTGGATCCGCTCAACGATGTTGATTCGATGATCTGGAGGCGTTACGAATCCTACAATTCCGGGTTTCTCCAGGGACGTATTCTTATTCACGGACACACCCCTTCTCCCTTGCAGGAGATCAGGGAAAGGGTAGAGAATCCTGAATCGCTTGTCATAAACCTTGATGGAGGTTGTGTCTATAACAATGACCGGAATCTGGGTTATCTGGTCGCCCTGGATTTGGATTCCCGCAAGTTATTCTGGGTTAAAAACCTGGATTAATTTCTTTCTGATTTTTTTTATCCGAAAAATTCCTTAATTTTGGATGATTGTGTCATGTTCAACCAAAATCTTAAATCATGAAAAAAGTTAACTTTGGAACGGGATCAATCCTTGTTTTAATTGCACTCCTGTTCAACTCCTGCAGCCCGGTTACTATTACTTCCTGGACCAATCCGAAGGAAAATACGAAAATTGGCAATGTAGTTGTTTGGGCCATGTTTGATAAACTCGAGTACCAGAAACCTTTTGAACAATATGCCTGCAGCTATTTTAACAGCAAGGGTTTAAAATCAATCGAATCACTTACCTTTATTGCCCCCGGACATAAATATGAACTCAAGGAACTGGAAGGGAAACTCGATAGCCTGGGTGCTGAAGGCATATTGATCGTTACATACAAGGGCACCGATAAGCAGGAAAATTATGTTCCACCCTCAACATATGTATACCCCGATTACTATTATAATTATTACAACTATTATTCCTGGGGTTATCCCATGTATTCACCGGGATATAACGTCGTAACAACCGGCGGGTACTGGGTGACTACATCAACCATAAATCTGAAGGCAAACCTGTATACCAATGTCAATAATGATCTTCTCTGGACCGCTGATATCTCGGTTGATGATCCCAATTACGTGGATGAGGTGAGCTATAACATTGCTTCCCAGATTTATGCAGACTGGCAGAGGAACGGATTATTAAAATTCGCCAAGAAGTAATTCAAAATCCTGATTTCTTAACCGGGGGGAAAAGCCTGCTTCAACGATAGCTTTACGAATACCGTCTGCATCGAACCGGTTCGCTGCACCTGCGACGGAAACGACGTTTTCTTCAATCATGATGCTGCCAAAGTCATTGGCTCCTGCATGCAGACAAAGCTGAGCGGTTTCTTTTCCGACCGTCAACCAGGAAGCCTGAATATTAGGGATATTTGGTAACATGATCCGGCTGACAGCAATCATGCGGATATATTCTTCGGCGGTAACCTGATTGGAAATACCGAATTTTTCCTTTAAGAGGGTACCTTCGTCCTGAAATGGCCATGGGATAAAGGAAAGGAATCCCTTATGACCGGATGTTCTTTTATCCTGAAGGTCCCTCAAGGCGACCAGATGCTGAAACCGTTCCTTCAGTGTCTCAATGTGACCAAACATCATGGTCGCAGAAGTGGTCAGATCAATTTCATGGGCCGCCTGCATCACTTCCAGCCATTCTTTAGCGGTACATTTGACCGGGGAAAGAATTTTCCTGACTCTGTCGGACAGGATTTCAGCTCCGGCCCCTGGCAGAGAATCAAGACCTGAAGCAACCAAAAGCTCAAGGATTTCTTTAAAAGAAAGTTTTTCCATTTTACTTAAATGGACAATCTCCGGTGGTCCTAATGCATGTAAACGCAAACCGGGGAACATTCCTTTTAGACGGAAAAAAAGACTTGTATAAAATTCAAGGCGGAGATGAGGGTGCATGCCCCCTTGTAAAAGGATTTGGTTGCCGCCGAGGCTCATTGTCTCAGCAATTTTTTGAGCGTATTCTTCCAACGTCGTGATGTAGCACGCGGGATCTCCCATCGGACGGTAAAAATTACAAAACTTACATCCTGAAATACATATATTGGTAATATTAACATTCCTGTCAATGATCCAGGTAACCTGATGTTCCGGATGTAAAGCCATGCGTATCTTGTGACCCAGGAACATCAGTTCGGCCAATGGGAAAGTCTCATAAAGGGTCATTCCTTCTTCCACCGAAAGGAATTCCTGCTTTAGCGCTTTTATGACAAGCTGATCCTTAATTTTTCTAAATTTGTAAGTCTTTGACAACACAAATTTACAGAAAACCATGCATCCTGTCATATCACTGACCGCTAAAACACAGCAGATCGACAACCTGGTACTGGTTCTTTCAGGAATGCAATCATTACCACGCGGATTGTTTACCAATGCCGAAAAAGAATATATTAATCAACATAAGGAAGACCGGAAAAAGGAAATCATCTCATTCAACCGCCTTGATTATTGGATATACCTGTATTTTATCAAGAAGGATGATGAAAAAACAAAACTTCTGGAAGAATGCCGCAAAGCAGGCGATCAAGTTGCCAAATGCCTGAATGATCATAAGGCCCGGCGTATCGTGGTCTTCGATACAGAAGCCAGGGCACAGGAAATTCTCGCATTTGCTGAAGGAATGGCTCTTGGCAGTTATCAATTTCTGAAGTATAAAAAAGACAAAAAAGACAAACATTCCCTGAAAGAGATCCAGATTTATTCCGGGGCAATCAACCAAGCCAGCATTCATCATTTAAATATCCTGATCAATGCCGTTTACCAATGCCGTACCCTGATCAATGAGCCCAATTCGTACCTGAGCGCACCGGTCTTTGCCAGGGAAGTCGAAACGATGGTTCTGGAATACGGCGTGAAGGTGGAAATCCTGAACAGGAAAAAACTTGAAGCCTTGAAGATGGGCGGCATCCTTGCCGTCAATAAAGGAAGTGCAGAGCCCCCGACATTTACGATCCTGGAGTGGAATCCGGCCGATGCAAAGAACACCAAGCCCATTGTATTTGTTGGGAAGGGTATCGTCTATGATTCAGGAGGGATGAACCTTAAGACGGGTTCAACGATGCAGGATATGAAAGACGATATGTCGGGCGCCGCTGCGGTGGCATCTGTAATCCTTGCCATCGCGAAAGCCGGATTACCTGTTTTTGTAGTCGGACTTTTACCTGCCACCGATAATCGTCCGGGTGTGAATGCCATGGTTCCGGGTGATGTGATCCGGATGCATAACGGTACAAATGTGGAGGTGATCGATACTGATGCAGAGGGGCGTCTTATCCTTGCCGATGCCCTTTCCTATGCCAGTAAGTACGATCCATGCCTGGTCATTGATCTGGCAACCCTGACCGGCTCTGCCCAGCGTGCAGTCGGGAAAGTCGCTGCCGTGGTGATGCAGTCGAAAGCGGAGAAAGAAATGGAACTGCTTAAGGAAAGCGGCTTTGAGGTGTACGAACGGCTTATTGAATTCCCGATGTGGGAAGAATACGGAGAGATGATAAAATCGGAACTTGCTGATCTGAAAAATCTGGGGCCACCGGAAGCAGGGTCTATCACGGCAGGAAAATTTCTGGAACACTTTACCCGTTATCCTTATATACACATCGATATTGCCGGCCCGGCTTTTCTTGAGAAACGGGATTCCTACCGGGGGCAGGGAGGAACCGGATTCGGAGTCCGGCTCCTGTTTGATTTTGTGAAAAAGTGGTCATTGGCAACCACTTCATGAGTTTCATCCTTGCCCTTAAGCCATTATTATTACCTTTGCAAAAACCTGAATATAAATGGAACAGACAGTTGAGAAGGAAAAACGGATACGTGTCGGAATCACCCATGGGGATGTCAACGGGATAAGTTACGAGATCATTATTAAAACCCTTCAGGACCAGCGGTTAATGGAAAACTATACCATTGTGGTATATGGTTCATCCAAAGTTGCCTCATACCATAGAAAATCATTGAATATCAATGATTTTAACTTTAATCTGGTCAAAAGAGCCGATATGGCCCACCCAAGGCGTCCTAATATCATCAATATTCATGATGAAGAAATCAAGATCGACCTGGGAAAATCAACCTCCATTGCGGGAGATCTTTCCTATCTTTCGCTTGAAGCGGCCACGGAAGATCTGATCAAAAACAACATCGACGTCATCGTAACGGCGCCCATTAACAAGAAGAACATTCAATCCCAGAAATTCAATTTTCCCGGACAGACCGAATATTTTGCTCAAAAATTCCATATTGAGGATTATCTGATGCTGATGGTGAACAATAAGTTCCGTATCGGCATGGCTACCGGCCATATCCCGATCAGCAAGGTTGCCGACGTTTTGAATGAGGATCTGATTATCCGGAAGCTTCAGATTCTGAATCATTCCCTGAAACGTGATTTCAGAATCGTTAAACCGCGGATCGCCGTTTTAGCTTTGAACCCTCATGCCGGTGACGAAGGGCTCATAGGTATCGAAGACAGGACGATTGTCCAGCCCGCCATTGAAAAAGCCTATGCTCAGAATATCCTTGTTTTCGGGCCCTACCCTGCCGATGGATTTTTTGGTTCGGCGAACTTCAGGAATTTCGACGGTATCCTTGCGCTGTATCATGATCAGGGGATGATTCCCTTTAAGCTGATGTCGTTTGAAGAGGGAGTGAATTATACAGCCGGATTACCCCATGTAAGAACAGCTCCTGCTCACGGAACCGCTTATGACCTGGCAGGAAAGAATGAAGCCTCTCCCGAAGCCTTCCGCAATGCGCTGTATATGGCTTGTGATATCTTCAACCACCGCCAGGAATATGATGAGCTTTATGCAAACCCTTTACATCCGTTAGCGACGGAACCGGAGAATGGACACTGATAAAATGACGGATGTACACCCTGTCAGAAATAGCCAGAATAACCGGTGGAATTGTTCATTCCCTGAATCAGGAAGAACACGTTATCCGCGATCTGCTTATCGATAGCCGGCGGTTAATCCAGCCGGAAAATTGTCTGTTCGTTGCATTGGTTTCCGGCAGGAATGACGGACACCGATATATCCCCGAGCTTTTTGAAAAAGGAGTAAAAAGCTTCCTGGTCTCGTCTCTGGCTTTTTCCCTTTCTGATTTTCCCGGAGCCTCGTTTATTAAGGTCCCCGACACCCTGATTGCGCTTCAGATACTCGGAACCCATCATCGAAACCGGTTTGACATTCCGGTCATCGGGATTACCGGTAGCAACGGAAAAACCATCATCAAAGAATGGCTATACCAGCTTCTGAACAAAGAATACCGGATTGTCAGAAGCCCGAAGAGCTATAATTCACAGATCGGAGTGCCGCTTTCTGTCTGGAAAATGGATAGCGGATATGATATGGCCATTTTTGAAGCCGGAATATCCCAGGCCGGCGAAATGGAAAACCTTGAATCCATTATCCGTCCCACGATCGGAATATTTACCAACATCGGTACAGCCCATGATGAACATTTCGCCGGCCTGAAGGAAAAAGTGCAGGAAAAATTAAAGCTTTTCCGCCATTGTGCAATCCTTGTGTACTGTTCCGATCATGCCCTTATTACAAGTTGTTTGAAGGAATCGGCAGCATACACAGCAGTTAAAACTTTTACCTGGAGCCGGCATGGCCATGGTGACCTTCAGATTACCAGGATTGAAAAAGCAAGCGGCCATGCACATATCCGGGCCATATTTTCCTCCAATACCCTTGACATCACCATCCCTTTTACCGACGATGCTTCCATTGAAAACACGATCCATTGCTGGGCATTAATGCTCGTTTTAAAGCATTCTGACCGGTATATTGGTAATGACCACCATACCCTATCTCACGATGGAATTAAAGGCCAGGATGATTCCTGTGCCGCCATGGCCAGACGTTTGTCTCAACTCACACCCATCGCCATGCGCCTCGAACTAAAAGAAGCCATTAACCATTGCTCCCTGATCAACGATAGCTATAATTCCGACATCAACTCTCTGGTCATTGCCCTCGATTTCATGATCCAGCAAAACCATCACCGGAAAAAAACAGTCGTCCTCTCTGATATCCTTCAAAGCGGACGGAACAAAGAAGAACTGTATCAGGAAATTGCACAGCTACTCGCCCTAAGGAATATTGACCGCATCATCGGGATCGGAAAAGATATCGCCCTTCAGGCCGATAAATTTACCATCCATAAAACCTTCTATGAAACAACCGAAGAATTCCTGAACCAATTCCCGGTTTCTTCTTTTCAGAATGAGACAATCCTCCTGAAAGGCGCACGGGTATTTGAATTCGAAAGAATAAGCAGCCTCCTGCAACAAAAAGCACATGAAACCGTGCTGGAGATCAATATCGATGCATTGATCCATAACCTTAATTATTACCGGTCGGCATTGAAACCGGGGACCAAGACCATGGCCATGGTAAAAGCGTTTTCATATGGAAGCGGTAGTTATGAAATAGCCAATGTCCTTCAGTTCCACCGGATCGATTACCTGGCCGTTGCCTATGCCGATGAAGGAGTCGAATTGCGAAAAGCCGGAATTCATCTTCCGGTCATGGTCATGAGTCCGGAGGAACACAGTCTCGATACCCTGCTCAAATATAATCTTGAACCCGAAATATACAACCTCAGAATCCTTCGCCTACTGGAAGAGGCCATCGAACGGAACCAGACTTCCATCCAGGAAGCGGTCCGGATCCATATCAAACTTGATACCGGAATGCACCGCCTTGGGTTTATGGAAAATGACCTGAATGCCTTGTCGGATTTGGTTAAGAATAACCGCTGCCTGCATGTCCAGTCAGTGTTCTCCCATTTGGCTGCCAGTGAAGATCCTGACGAAGATGACTTCTCACTTCAGCAAATCCGGACTTTTCACAAAATGAGCAAAATAATTACTCAGAAATTGGATTATCCGGTTCTGCTTCATATCCTTAATTCAGCAGGGATCCTGCGGTTTCCTGAGACCCATCTGGACATGGTCCGTCTGGGAATTGGCTTGTACGGTGTGGGATACAACCCGGAAGAACAATCCCATTTATGCAATGTCAGTACCTTGAAGTCGGTGATCACACAGATTAAAAAAATTCCGGCCGGAGAGACCATCGGATATAACCGTACCGGCAAAGCCGAAAAGGATACCATCCTTGCCGTTGTTCCCATCGGTTACGCTGACGGTCTTGACCGGAAACTGGGGAATGGCCGTGGAGGACTTTTTATCCGGGGCCGATTGGCGCCGATCCTAGGAAACATATGCATGGACCTGACACTTGTTGATATCACGGGTATTCAGGATCCCGGTTCTCCGATCCGGGAAGGGGATGAAGTGATTGTGTTTGGCGATATCCATCCTGTCGCCGAACTGGCGAAAGAGACCGGAACGATCCCGTATGAAGTCCTGACCGGCATTTCCCGCAGAGTAAAACGAATATACTATCACGAATAACAATTCCGGCTTCCGTATCCTATGGATTTGACGAAAATCATTCAAACCTCTTTCTCAAATGTTCAGCTGGTATGGATCGGGATAGCCTTTTTATTCGGATTGCTGAGCGTCTTTTTATTCCTGAAGAAAAAAAATGCGATCAGTGTCATTTTCCTTCTTATTTCCGGATTCATCCTTCGTTTTGTGGTTGCGGGCCTTGACCCGTTCCTGCAGACCTGGGACGAGGAGTTCCATGCCCTGGTTGCAAAAAACATGATGCACGATTTCCTGAAACCCGTGCTGATCCAGCATCCGTTACTGGAATTCGATTACCGCGACTGGACCGCCAATCACCTATGGATCCATAAACAACCCTGGTTTCTCTGGCAGATCAGCCTGTTTTTCAAATTGTTCGGGGTCAGCGAACTCGTCCTACGCATGCCGACGGTCATCATGTTCTCCCTGCTTATCCCGGTCATTTACCGGATCGGCCGGTTGATCACCACGGAACGGATCGCCTGGTACGGCGCATTCATCTATGCCTATTCTTTTTATTTTGTGAATTATGTTTCCGGAATGGTTTTTACCGATCATAACGACAGCGCCTTTATATTTTACATTGCCCTGAGTATCCTTTCATGGCTTGAATACCGCCGGTGCGGGAAACTAAAATGGATTATTGCAATCGGGATCTTTACCGGTATTGCCGTATTGAATAAATGGCTGGTCGGACTTCTGGTTTATTCCGGATGGTTTATTTCCATCGTGATAAACCAGAAAAGGGATCAATGGCTGAATGAATTGAAAAATGTCGGAATCGCTCTGATCCTCACCCTATTTATCGCCCTGCCCTGGCAGATCTATACTTACCTGGCATACCCGCTGGAAAACAGCATTGAGTTCGCCTTTAACAATTCCAGGCATCTACTGGAAGCACTGGATGGCCACGGTGAAACCAGATGGTATCATATTACTTTATTATCTCAGCAATACGGGGGAGTACTTGTGTACTTCATCATCCTTCCTGGTCTTTATTACCTTTTCAAATCGGTTCAAAACAAGCTTGTGAAAACAGCATTAATCACGCTTCTGGTCATACCCTATACCTTTTTCACGCTTGCAGCAACTAAAATGCCCATGTACTGCGTCGTTGTCTGTCCCATCCTCTTTCTGGCCCTGGGTGCCATCCTCGATAAAGTAATTGAAACGGTTAAACAGTATATTCCTGCCAGAATTTCGACATCGATCATTTTCCTTTTTCTCTGTTTTCTTGCATATCAAAATCTATATATCAACGAGATTGAAAACTGGCACTCGGAAAAATATGCCGAATGGAAAACAAAGACAACCCTGGCTACCAGATTTAAAGAAGTCATCAAGGAATCTGGCCATCAATATGATGTCTTTTTCAACTGCCGGGGATATAATGCAGTGATGTTTATGTTTTACGGGAATAACACAGCCTACGGGAATTATCCCACCGAACAGCAATACCTTAAATTAAAGGAAAGAAATATCCGCATGGCTACCTTTGAAGATCCATATATCCCGGATTATCTGAAAAATGATCATGAAATTAAAAAGCTTCCTCTATGAACTCAACGACCCTCACTATTCTGATCCCGGCTTATAACGAAGCAATGACGATTCACCGGATCCTGGATAAAGTTATTGGCGTTGAGCTGATCCAGGGCGTCAGGAAAGAAATCATCGTTGTGAATGATTGCAGTACCGATGAGACCGGAAGTGTTGTATGTTCCTATATCGAAAGCCACCCTGAAGCACCTGTCAGGCTTTTTAGCCAGGAGAAGAATAAGGGCAAAGGCGCTGCCCTTCACCGGGGGATACAGGAAGCTACCGGTGATTTCATCGTCATCCAGGATGCCGACCTCGAATATGATCCCAACGAGTTCAATATCCTGTTGAAACCCGTGCTGGATGGTTTTGCCGATGTCGTCTACGGATCCCGTTTTATAGGGGGAAATCCACACCGGATCCTTTTTTTCTGGCATTCAATCGGTAACCGGGTGCTGACCTTCATTTCCAACATGTTCACCAACCTGAACCTGACCGATATGGAAACCTGCTATAAGTTATTCCGTTCGGAATTCATCAAGAAGATCCGTTTCAGGGAGAATCGGTTCGGATTTGAACCTGAGGTGACCAGCAAGATCGCCCGGTTTCCGAAAATCCGGATCTATGAGGTAGGGATCTCCTACTATGGCCGAACTTATGAAGAAGGTAAAAAAATCAGGTTGAAAGATGCGTTCCGTGCTATCTGGTGCCTGATCAAGTTTAACCTGATCGATCGATCCTATCTCCGATGAAAACTTTCTTACGATCCTCCGACCTATCGAAAACGGCTTTTTTAATTCTCTGCATCACTATTCTTATCAGCCGCTTTCTTTTACCACGTTTCCTCACGTTTGACGTGCTATCCATCATCTCCTGGGATGTCTTTGGATACTATCTTTATCTTCCTGCTGCTTTTCTTCATCATGATCTGGGTTTGAAAGACTTTGCCTGGGTCCAGCACATCCTCGACACCTACCATCCGACCATGGGTTTTTATCAGGCTTATCCGGGTCCTGCCGGTGATTATGTAATGAAATATCCCATGGGACTTGCTCTGCTGTATAGTCCGTTTTTCCTTGCCGGCCACTTTTTTGCCCTTATTTGCGGTTTTCCACGCGATGGCTTTTCCCTTCCTTACCAGGTTTCGCTTGCCATGGGAGGAATTGTATATGCCGCAATCGGACTATGGTTTCTCAGAAAGATCCTGATCCGGTATTTTACCCCTGTCGTTACCGCGCTGATCCTCTTCATTACTGTACTGGGGACAAACTATTTTGAACTTACCGCCTTTGACGGCACAATGCCGCACAATTACCTATTCACCATTTACGCACTCATCGTTTGGCTTACGATCCGCTGGCATGAGGATCCCCGGTGGAAATATGCTATTCCAATAGGACTGCTTTGCGGGTTGTCGATCCTTGTCAGACCGACAGCCGGAATTATCGTCCTGGTCCCGCTGCTATGGAATCTCGGGGACCGGAATTCCCTGGCGATCAAAAGGACACTGATCCGCCGGAACATAATGCAGGTAGTTATAATGATCCTCTGTTTATTCCTCGTTGTTTCTTTTCAGTTGGTGTACTGGAAGGTTTATGCCGGTTCCTGGCTTTATTACAGTTATGAGAAAGGGGAAAAACTGCAGTTTCTTGCCCCGTACCTCTGGAAAGTATTGTTCTCATATAAGAAAGGATGGTTGGTGTACACCCCCGTCCTGATCTTTGCCCTTCTAGGGTTTATTCCGCTTTTTCACAGGATCAAAAATTTATTTCTTTCTATTTTCATTTTTTTTCTGGCCCACCTGCTTATCATTGCAAGCTGGCCGACCTGGTGGTACGGAGGCAGCTTAAGCCAGAGGGCCATGATGGAATCCTATCTGTTACTTGCTTTCCCTCTGGGCGCCTTTATCCAATGGATAAGGGAAAGGAAACCGGCCATAAGGACCCTGACTTTTCTCATGCTGACTTTGCTGGTTATCCTGAATCTTTTCCAGACCTGGCAATATCTGAACTTTATCCTGGATCCTGTCCGTATGACTAAAAAGTATTACTGGACGGTTTTTGGGAAGACCACCATAAACAAGGATGATCTTCGCTATCTTGAACCTCCTGAAACAAACGAAAAAGAATTTCTTGCCGACACATCCCATTTCAAAAGCCGGAAGCTTGCTGCCTTTTCTTTTGAACAGCCAGATCCGGATAATCCGGGATTATATTGCAAGGATACGGCCAACTCCGGGAGTTATTCATTACGGTTGAGCCGTAAAGCCGACTTTTCACCTGCGGTCAGCATCCCTTACAAAGATCTTTCAAAAAAGGATTTTGTGTGGATCCGCTCCACGGGATTTGTTTATTTTACCTGTAAGCCGGAAGATGTAAAATGCAGCCTGGTGATAACCTGCAACCATAAGGGAACCGCTTTCAAGTACCGAATGCTGGAGCTTGAAAAAGAAAACCTGAAACCCGGTCATTGGAATCTTGTAACTATGGATTATCAGACTCCCTACTTTGAGGACAGGGATGACCTTCTCCAGTCTTATTTCTGGTACAGAGGAGAAAAACAGGTTCTGGTCGATGATTTTGAAGTAACTGTTTTTGAACCCGGGCAATGATCTTCTGATACTTTTCGATTTTTTAATGGACCTAACTAAAATTATTCAAACCCATTTTTCCAACGCCCAGCTTTACTGGATTCTTCTGTCCATGCTTTCCGGTCTGATCAGTATTTTACTTTTCACCCGGAAACAGCCGGTTTACAGTCTGTTTTTCCTATTCCTTGCAGGATTGATCCTGAGACTGCTCGCTGCCAGCCTGGATCCTTTTTTATGGACCTGGGACGAACAATACCATGCCCTTGTGGCAAAGAACATGCTCCATAATCCCTTCAAACCGGTCCTGATCAGTAATCCCGTTTTGGATTACGATTTCCGGGAATGGAAGAACAATTATATCTGGCTGCATAAGCAGCCCTGGTTTCTCTGGCAGATCGCTTTTTTCTTCAGGCTCTTTGAAGTGAACGAGTTTTATCTCAGGCTCCCTTCGGTCCTGATGATGTCGTTACTTATTTTGGTTATTTTCCGGATCGGACAGCGGATCAGTACTCCTTCCATTGCATGGTACGGAGCATTTATATATACATTCTCCTGTTTTTTTATCGATTTCGTTTCAGGCGTGCAACATACCGACCACAACGACAGTGCATTTATTTTCTATGTGACCCTCAGCATCTGGGCATGGATCGAATACACCGGCTCCAAAAAGAGAAAATGGCTTTTCTGGATCGGTCTATTTGCAGGAATTGCCATAATGAATAAATGGATAGTCGGCTTGCTCGTTTACTCCGGCTGGTTTATGACCGTTTTTCTGGCTCCCGGGAAAAAAGAGCGGTTTCAGGAGCTCAAAAAAATGGGAATATCTCTTCTTGTTACCCTCCTCATCGCTCTTCCGTGGCAAATATTTATCCTTTTTGCCTATCCCCGTGAAACCCGGTTTGAATTCCTTTATAATGCCGGACACTTTTTTACCGCCCTTGAAGGCCATAGTGGAAACAGATGGTACTACCCGGAATTGCTTTCTGCCCAGTTTGGCGGTCTGTTGATTTTGTTCATCATTCTTCCGGGACTTATCCTTTTATTCAAATCGATCAGGAACCGATCTTATCAAACCGCCATTGCATCTTATATCATTATAACCTATCTTTTCTTTACCCTGGCCGCCACAAAAATGCCGATGTTCTGCAACATCGTCTTCACATTTCTCTTCCTTGCCCTGGGCGCTTTTCTTGATAAATGTATCGAAAGGATCCGGGAATATTTTCCTTCAAGGTTCTTTAGCGGGCTGATCGTAGGATTTCTCTGTGTGCTCGCTTATTTGAACCTTAACATCAACCGGATCGATGAAGAGCATTCCGTTAAAAACGGTTACTGGAAAAAAATGCAAATCAATGCCATCATCGACAAACAGATTGCGAAAAAAATTCCCTCCTCCGATTATCTTGTATTTAACGGCGGAAAACATAATGCCACCATGCTGATGTTTTATGGTCCTGATGTGGCTTATAATGATTATCCAACTTTACAGCAATTTGAAATGTTGAAGAAAGCGGGGATTAAAATGGCTGTTCTGACCGGTGATTCCCTTCCCGGATTTCTGAGGAAAGAAGCCCAAATCCTTAAAATTCATATTAACCCGATTCCTTATTAAAAAAAAAGACTTTCATGACCAGGGCTAAGAAATCGGTTTTCATCTTCATCTCGGTGATTTTTCTTTTGCCTTTCTTTCAAAAGATGTTCAAGCCATTTTCCTCCGGGGGATTGGATGGATATTCGGAACCGGGTCCACGACCTGTTTTATCGGTGTCAAACTGGTTTAGCTGTGACTTCCAGAATAAAGCATACAGGCACATCGATAATTCCATCGGGTTCAGGTGCGATCTGGTGCGGCTTCATAACCAGATCGATTTTTCCTGCTTTTCGGTCCCCAATGCCCGAGAGGTGATCATCGGCAAAGGGGATTATTTATTTGAAGAATCCTATATCAAGGCAGTACTGGGCGACGATTTCATCGGAGAAAAAATCATTGAGGCAAGGGTCCGTCAGCTCAGGGACCTGCAGGCACGTTTATGGAAAAATAACCGGATTTTCCTGCTGATCATTTTTCCGCCCGACAAAGGTAGTTTTTACCCTGAATACATACCGGAACGATACCGGAAACGGGCAGGAAAGATAACCAATTATCAGGGATATAAGCAAAATCTGGAGAAAGCCGGGATTCATTTAATAGATTTCAATCAATGGTTCCTGAACCTGAAAGACACCTCCAGATTTGTCTTGTACCCGAAGACCGGGATACACTGGAGCAGCTGGGGGAGTTATCTCGCGATCGATTCCCTCATCAGGTACATTCATTCGGAACTTAACATCCCCTTACCCCGGATCATTCTGGATACCATCGAATTAAGCAGCCGGACCCGCTATCAGGACGGAGATATCAACAGTGCCCTTAACCTCATTTGGAATATCCCCCATCCGGTCATGGCATATCCGGTCTATCATTTTGAGAGGCAGTCCGGTGATTCGTTGGTATCGGCCTTATTTCTGGGCGACAGTTTTTATTTTACCTGGGCGAAGGCAGGGTATATTCAAAACCTGTTTCCGAACCAGGAATTCTGGTATTATGATCATGAAGTGTATCGCGGTCCTGTAAAGATTGATAAAACCGCAGGCCAGATGGATCTTTTAAAAACGGTTTTCAGACAGAACCTTCTCATCTTCATTCAGACAAATGCCGGGTACGGGAATGTCGGATATGGATTTGTCGACCGGTTGCTTGCAGCTTTTGATTCGGTTGACCGGTCAAACCAAATGAATCAGGAGAAATGAATTCTTTTTATTTTTGCCATCAATGAAACGGATAAAGACAATTTTCTTACTTCTGATCCTTGGATTACTGGTTTTTCCTTCCTTTCAAAATACCTTTACTCCGATTTTATCCGGACCATTGAACGGGGTTTTTGAATCAACCCCGCCTCCCGTTTTTTCATGGAAAACATGGATGAAAGGGGAATACCAGATATTGTATCTGAAAAACATAGAAGATTCCGTTGGATTCAAACCTGATTTTGTACGGTTATACAATCAGGTGGATTTCAGCTTTTTTTCTGTTCCGCACGCTGAACGGGTTGTTGTCGGGAAAAAGAACGTCCTTTTTGCCACCGGTTATATCCGGGGTTATCTGGGTCAGGATTTCCTGGGAGAAAAGATCATTGATGAGAAGGTCAAAATGCTAAAGTCGGTCCAGGATATACTCTGGAAGACGAAGAAGATTTTCCTGTTAGTCCTGATACCGCCCGACAAAGGTTCATTCTGCCCGGAATTTATCCCCGACCGGTTCTTAAAGATGAAGCGGCACCAGACCGGCCGGGATTATTTTACCAGGAAAGCGGCTGAATACGGAATCCATGTTCTCGATTTCAATCCTTTTTTCCAGTGCAGGAAAGATACTTCCCGGTATCAGCTGATCCCGACAACCGGTGTCCACTGGAGTGATTGGGGGTCCTTCCTTGCAGCCGATTCAGCCATCCGGTATTTTGAACTGGAGCTCGGGATCCGGATGCCGAAAATGGTGCTTGACAGCATGGAATTGTCCTATATTCCGAGGCATAACGATAACGATATCGGAAAGACCATGAACCTGATCTGGAAGATCAGGCACCCGCTGCTGGCCTATCCGAAATATCATATTGTATGCGATACTCCCTGCACAAAACCAGCTGCCCTTTTTATCGGCGACAGCTTTTTCTGGGGGTGGTATGATCAGGGGATTGTTCAAAGCCTTTTCCGGAATACCGAATTCTGGTATTATGATAAAGATGTCTTCCCTGAATCCTTTACAAGTCCTAAAAATACGGCTTCGATCAATCTGCGGCAGGCCGTTGAACGTCAGAACCTGGTTATCCTGTTCCAGGTGGGGGCAGGCGGCGGAAATCCGGGATCAACCTTTATCGAGCGGGCCTATGCAGAATTTGATACCACACCCCAGAACAAGATCCGCCAGATTGAACAGAATATGCGGAATGACCCCAGGTGGCTGGAAACGCAAAAGAAAAAGGCAAAGGATTTGAACCGGCCGCTGGATCAGGTACTGCGGGACGATGCCATCACGCTTTTCAACGATGAACTTTTCAGGAAAAAAAATTAAAATGAACCATTATGGTCTATAGCAGCAGTTTGTTTTTACTCTATTTTTTGCCTGCATTCCTCATTATCTATTATCTGCTGGCAAGACAATATAAGAACTGGTTCCTCCTGTTGATCAGTATTTTGTTCTATGCCTGGGGAGCGCCTAAGTTTGTCTTTTTTCTGGCAGGGTCCGTCATCATCGATTATTTCCTGGTCCGTCGGCTTACCCTTAAGGATGATTCACACAGAAAATGGATCTTCTGGTTGTCCGTCCTGCTGAATCTTGGTCTGCTGGTATATTTCAAGTACATGAATTTCTTTGTCGACCAGTTCAATGTAATCCTGGGCTGGTTCGGAAGCAAACCGGCCGGCTGGACAAAAATCGCTCTTCCTGTCGGGATCTCTTTCATCACCTTTCAGAAACTGGCTTATACCCTCGAAGTCTATAAAAGGCGGCATCCCGGTTTTGAGCGTTTCTGGGATTATGCCTTGTATATTTTCATGTTCCCTCAACTGCTCTCAGGACCTATTGTGCGACCGGGACAAATATCCGGTCAGATCCTCAACCGGCAGGAACAGGAAAACATCGACTCGAAACTGATCGGCTTTTACCGTTTTATTATTGGGTTGTCGAAGAAAGTATTAATAGCGGATGTTCTGGGAGCAACAGTCAATGAAATTTTTGCATTGGATCTAAAGCAGGTTTCCACCGGTCTTGCCTGGATCGGTGCCGTGGCATACACCTTCCAGATCTATTTTGATTTTTCCGGATATTCCGATATGGCCATTGGCCTGGCCCGGATGATCGGGTTTAAACTTCCCGAGAATTTCAACAGTCCGTATGTTTCCAGGAACATTACCGAATTCTGGCGCCGCTGGCATATCACCCTTTCATTCTGGTTCCGCGATTACATCTTCCTGCCCCTGGCTTATTCCACTTCCAGGAAAATGCCAAAGGAACGTTATGGGGGGATGCGTGCAGATGTGGCCATATATCTGATTGCCACGACTGTAACGTTCCTTCTTTGCGGATTCTGGCACGGGGCGGCATGGACATTCATCATCTGGGGTATTTATCAGGGGTTGTTCCTTATTCTTGACCGTCTGTTCCTGCTTAAACTTTTAAAGAAGCTGGGAAAAATACCAAGTATCCTGATCACCTTTTTTGTGATCGTCATCGGATGGGTCATTTTCCAGGCTGATACATTAACTTCAGCCTATGCTTATCTGGGAAAGATGTTTTCCTTCCGGGGAGGGGCCGAAAATGAACTCTGGCTGAACCCGAAATTCTGGACCATGCTGGTCATTGCCATCCTTTTCTCCTTCTGGGGAGGATTCAAGAAGATCGATCAGTGGATCGAAAAACTTTACAGCCTGCCAGGGAACAGGGTCATCATCACTATGTCCCTGCTGGCCGTGATACTCTTTATCCTGAGCGAAGCCACCATAACATCATCGGGATTTAATCCGTTTATATATTTCAGGTTTTAATTCAATAGCCATCAAGGATTATGAATAGTGGAATCATTGAAAAAAACAAAGAGTTGATGTATGTCATTTTGTTGGTCATAACCATCATCACCATTTACCCTTTATTCGGAACGGGACTGGCTACAGCCGATGATACGTTCTCTTATATCATCGCCCGAAGCGGACAATATATGTCGGATGCCGCATATAATGCACAACTCGCCGGACGATTTTATTATTACATTGTAAAACCAGTAAACTGTTTACCTTATTTTTACGACAACTGGTTTGTTATTAAACTTTTTCAGATTATTCCTTTAGTTCTTTGTTTTATCTTATTTGCCATGATCTTATGGATCTTGACAAAATCGAAAGAAATTGCCATCCTTTATTTTTTACTTTTTTTAACAATCTCACAAGTTTCGAATCTCTTCAACCTTTTTGTAACCTATCCTTTTTATTACACGTTTTCATTCGGTTTGCTTCTGGGCTCTTTCCTTCTTTTATTGAAGTTTTATGATTCCGGAAAAAAAATGTTTCTTATATATTCCGTGCTCCTGTATACCATCGGACTGTTGTTCTATGAGACCTATCTATTATATTTATTTATCGTCGTAATGACAATCCTGGGAAAGAATGCCAAGTCATTAGAAAAATCCGGAAAGATTATGAAAAAATCAACCATTCATTTTCTGCCTTTTTTTTGTGTTGGCTTGGTTTATATGGCTGTATATTTTATTTTCAGATACCATCATCCTTCAGTCTATCCTGGATCATCATTTTCCTCAAGTTCATTTTCCCTGGGTTCATTCTTCAAGGTACTTTGGAACCTTTCATATACATCTTTTCCTTTAACAGTCTTTGAATCCAACCGGATCCTTTTTGAAGATAAATCAGAATGGATAACCGGGTATCATCCAATTGTTTCATATATCATTTTCAATGCCAAAGTAGAATGGATCATTAAAGGTATTCTTATTGCTGTTTGCGGTTATGAGTTGCTCTATCACCTACCGGATTTCAAGTTCAGAACCTACCTGACCGGAGCCTTACTTTCAATTTTTCTGATTTTCATTCCTCATGTACCGCTTGCGCTGACGGGAAAATACACTTTTTATGCAATCCACGGCGGAGTCGGTTATGTAACGACTTTTTTCTCCCTGTTTGGTACTGTCCTTCTGATTACCATGATACTCGGATTCATAATGAAGATTTGTAAATTGAACCAAATCCTGAAAGGAGGGGGAATCATGGTTCTAGTTGTTCTTATGTTTACTTGTTCAGTGCTGACTGACTTTTCCAATTACACCCTTGCCAAAGATATCCGGAGTGCCAACATCCGTTTTTTTGCCATAGATGAATTAACAAAAACACCTGAGTACAGTGCGATTCCTCAGCTTTCAGTTATTTATGCACCTGATCTGTATAACAATCCATCCTCTGCAGCCGCAGGGGTAACAGAGCAAGGATTTGACTGGTCATGGTATCTCTCCTCAAAAAGCGGTGGATACCAGCAAATAATCCGGGATCAAAAGGAATATTTCAAAGCGGCAGCTAAAACACCGGGATCACCCTATTATATTACCATTAAACAAGCGGTCAAGACAGATGATCTCCTGGTTGTTCTTTCAAAAATGGATCCGGTAAAACCTACCGATTCGATTTTCAACCCGGTTTCAAACCAGGCTTTCATTTTATACTATTCACCATATAAAATATTTTCTTTTAGTTTCAGGTGCCGGGATGCCTCAATAGTGAATCCAAACACCATAAAGATTGGCTGTAACAACAATGAATTTTCGGCAGGCAAGGAAATTGAATTTACGGTTTATAATACCAGGAAGAATAGGCCGGTCACAATATTTACCATAGAAGGACAATCTATCGATTTAAAGAGTATTACGGTATCCAATATGGTCAACCCGGAAAGCCGGGTAATTTATTTGTAACATTCATGTCAAAAAAGATATCATTGCCGTTTAATAACCTCCCTTAATTCCAAAACTGATGATCGAATCCATCTATCTGAGTGTCATCATACCTTCCTTTAATTCGGCTGAAAGTCTGGACAGGAATTTGCCTTTTTTAATCGGTTACCTGAAAAATCAAACCTATTCTTATGAAATAATCATCATTGATGATGGCAGTAATGACCGTAGCGTAACCGAACGTGTATGTATTAAATATCATTGCATCTTCGGAATGAATAAACGAAATATGGGGAAAGGAGCGGCGATCAGAAAAGGAATGAAGATGGCTAAGGGAAAATTTAAAATCTTTACGGATGCCGATATCCCTTATGATCTGGAAACAATTGGCACTGTACTTCACTATCTCGATAATAAAGAATTTGACCTGGTTATCGGAGACAGGAATTTGAAAGAATCGAGTTATTTTTATGAAATACCCAGACTCCGTCGTTTTACCAGTGCTTTTTTTACTTATTTCGTAGGGACCATCGTAACGACAAATTTTTTCGACACCCAATGTGGAATTAAAGGATTCCGGGCTGAAATAGCTGATTTCATATTCAACCGGTCCCGTATTAACGGTTTTTCCTTTGATGTTGAAATACTTTATATCGCTCTTAAAAGGAATTTTGATATTAAAAGAATACCCGTAAAGCTGAGAAACCAGGAAAAATCAACCGTCCGGGTCTTCAGGCACGGCATTGTCATGTTTTTCGATTTGTTTAAAATCAAGGTTCATAACATGAAAGGGCATTACCGGTAGAAAAAGAAATTTTGAAGTTGAATGTAAGATGATTGCGATAAAGAGATTTCTCTTCTTTTTTATTCTTCTGTCTTTAACCCTGCCTTTTCTTCACGGGAAGTACTTGTTTTTCAGGGAAACTCCGTTGGTCGGATATTTCTGGACCAGTGAAAAGCCCAATCTGAAATGGTTTACCTGGAAGCGCTGGCTGAGTGGTTCATACCAGGAAGAGATACGGAAACGGACCGAGGATCATGTTGGTTTCAAACCCACCCTGATAAGGATTAACAATGAATTTGATTATAGTCTTTTCAGGATCATGCATGCAGAAGGATTTGTTGCAGGGAAGAACAACATGCTTTATGAGGAAGATTATATCCATGAATATACCGGGGATTATTTCATCGGCCGGAGGGCTATTGATAAAAAACTCAACCGGCTGAAAGAGGTTTTCCTGCACCTGAAATCCAGGAATATTCGGCTTGTTCTGGTCTTTGAACCCGGAAAGGCAAGCTTTTTTCCGGAATTCATCAACTCGCGTTTTCGCCCTGAGCAGAGAACCCTCACAAACTACGAATATTATACATGGAAGACAAAATCCCTGGGTATACCTTTCCTGGATCTGAATACGTACTTTCTTCAGATGAAAGATACTTCCCGTTATCCATTATTCCCGAAATATGGAATGCACTGGAGTCAATATGGCGCTTTTCTGGCTGTCGATACGTTATCAAAATTCATTGCCTCCCAAACCCAAAAGGAAATACCCGGCGTTCAGATTGAGAAAATTACCATCTCCGATCTCAGCAGGGGAAGCGATTACGACATCGGTGAGATGATGAACCTGTGTTTCCGGCTTCCGAAAACCACCGGGGCCTATCCTTCGGTTTCTTTTGAGAAGGATTTCAAAGGAAAAAAATTAAACGTCCTCGTTATCGCCGACAGTTACTACCTGAACATCATGGAAACATACGGAAGAAGACTCTTCAGGAATGAGCAATTCTGGTACTATAATAATAAACTTTATCCCTATCAGAACTTCAGTCCACCTGCCTATATTTCCAAGAACAATCTGATCGATAAATACAGTCAGTTTGATGTTATCCTTTTAATGACATCCGAGATCAACCTGCATTGCGGGTTCTGGAATTTTGCCGATGAAGCCTTCCGGGCATTTCATCCTGAAGTAAAAGATGACTATATTTATAAGATCGAAAACGACATCCGGAATGAAAGAAGCTGGTTTCGCTTTATTGTCAGGAATTCGAAACGGGATAGGATGCCACTGGAAAAAGCAATCCAGGTCAACGCGGAATACACTTTTTTAGCGAATTATTCCAGCCTGCCGGATAAAACATACTGGGATAGTGTTTATTATCTCGTCAATTCGATCCGAAGCAACCATGAGTGGATGAAAACTGTCACTAATAAAGCAAAGGAACGTAACCTGTCCGTCGATTCCATGCTGGTTGTCGAAGCAAAATATTCGTACGACCAATCCAAGCAAAATCGTTAATATTGTAATTGGATTTCTGATACGTTCATCCATGAGAAAAAAAGTACTGCTTTTTTTAATCCCGTTCTTATTTTCAGGTCTCTTTCAGGCCCATTCCCAGGAAATTTCACCTCCAAAAGAACCTGAACCAATCTCTCTGACATCCGAAGAGTTGTTTGTCCTATCCAAAGTTCCTTTACTGGAACTTCCGGAACAATATAAAGGCCCCAATGCACCTTTATTACCTTCGAGTGTCGATAATTCAACCCAGCCCTATTTCCGGCCCATCACTACCCAGTCGGGTTATGAGTGCGGACAATCAGCCGGTATTGCTTTTAATTTCACCTATGAGATCGACCGCCTCCGTAACCTTCCGGCCAATGTCTCCACCAGCCAGTATCCGACCCATTTTACCTGGGATTTCCTTAACAATGCCAATAACTACCAGGGAGCGAGCTTTTTTGATTCCTGGGAAATCGTCCGGGCTTGTGGTAACATGAATGTTGCCGACTACGGCGGGGGATTGAATACCGGCGGGTACCTGAGATGGATTTCGGGATACGATGTATATTACAATGGCATGAAAAACCGGGTGAATTATGTGAGAGCGATCCGGGCCGATAATCCGGATGGGTTGCTGACCCTGAAATACTGGATGTCGGAGCACCTTGAGGGTTCTGCAGTGGGAGGAGTCGGAAATTGGTATGGTCAATACTTTGGTACCCCATCCACTACATTGCCCAGCGGAACACCCGAGGCCGGAAAATATGTACAGACCTACTGGGGTGGCAGTCCCTCGCATTCCTGGACACCATGTGGCTACAACGATTCGATCCGCTATGATTTTAACGGAGATGGCCAGTACACAAACAACCTCGATATCAACGGCGACGGAACGGTCGACATGCATGATTGGGAAATAGGAGGGATTAAATTTGCCAGCGGTTATGCCGGTACCGGATGGTGTAACCAGGGGTTTTGCTATACCATGTACAAAAACCTGGCGGACAACATAGGTTATGGCGGGATATGGAATCATACCATCTATGTGCTCGATGTTAAGGAAACCTGTTCACCGAAGCTTACTATGAAGATAACCCTGAAGCATCCTTCCAGGAATAAACTGAAAGTAACTGCCGGCCTGAACACCGATTTATCGGCTACGGTACCCAATCATATCCTTGAATTTCCGATCTTTAACTATCAGGGCGGAGATATTTATATGCAGGGGGGAACTACCGAAGCCGATAAGACCATCGAATTCGGCCTTGACCTGACTCCCTTGCTGACCCAGATCAACAGCCAACAGCCGGCTAAATATTTTTTACAGGTACAGGAAAAAGATCCCAATAACCAATATTCCGGGGAGATCGTGAGCTGGTCACTGATCGATTATACCAGCGGCTCCGCCTATCCCATCATATATCCGGGCTCCAATATCCTCCTGGCCAATAATTCGATGACCCGTCTCAGTATCGACTATACGGTCAATTTCAGTAAACCGGCCATCTCTACTTCAAGCCTGCCACCGGCACCGATCTATCTGCCCTACACCGTTCAGCTGGAAGCAACCGGAGGATCGGATCCATACCTTTGGGATGTAGAGCTTATGTACCCCGAATCAGTTACTCCTTCTACTTTTCCATCGGTGACAGCCCAGCAATTGACCCCTACCAATAACAATACCGGATATGCCGTTAAAACAATCGACTTTAATTTTCCATATTATAAAAAAAGCGTAAATAAACTGTATATCTATGCCGACGGGTATATCTTGTTTGATGATCAGCCGTATACTTATCCATTCCTGATCGACAAGAACCTTCTTTTCCGTCAAACCAGCATCATATCACCTTTCATGGCCGATCTGTGTATCTATCCAAGCCAGGGACAAGGGATCTGGTACCAGGGGGATGCCAATTCAGCAACCATCCGGTGGAAGGTTTCCATCTATGGCATGTCAGGATCAACCAATCTGAACTTTGCCGTTAAACTGTATGCCAACGGTACGATTGAATACTATTATGGTGATATGAATTACCCTTTATCAACAGTCTGGACAGGAGGAATCTCTTCCGGGGATAATAAGAACTACCAATATTCCGGCCTGAACGGATCATCCACCCTGACTGCCAATACACTGGACCAGTTCTCAACCACCGGGTATCCCGTGGAGATGCAGGTTTCAGAAGAGGGACTTTTTTCGGGAACGCCGACCAAGCCTTATATGAATCTGCCGATCCGGTTCCGGGTTACGGACAACAATAATATTTCTTCAATCAAGGAATTGCTTTTTAATATTTACGGGTTGTATGTTGATTATACGGTAACATCGGGAAACGATACGATCATTGAATACGGCGAAACTGCTTATCTCGACCTTATGGTTACCAACCTCAGCAACCAACCGGCGAACAATATTACAATAATGATTTCAGAATCAGATCCTTTTATCAATCTTCTGACAAGTATGGTCAGTATCCCTGTGATCGGCGGCGGGCAAACATTGAATATTCTCAATGCCCTTTCCTTCCAGGTATCGCCAAACGTTCCGGATAACCATCCGTTCACGCTGACCATGAATCTCACATCACCTCAGCAAAACTCCCAAGCGGATATCAGCCTGGTAGCTTTTTCACCGGTTTTCAATGTAACCCGGGTTGAGCTTCCGGATGGAGACAACGGACAGCTTGATCCGGGAGAATCCTCGGATTTGATGGTAACGCTGAAAAACCAGGGAGGGGCAAAAGCATCTGATATTCATGCCCAGTTATCTTCTTCTGATCCGTTCATCACATTCAACGTCAATTCAGGGGATATTGTATTTCTTGAACCCGATTCTTCGATAACCCTGACTTATCATGTAACAGCATCCGGAACAGCTCCCTTTGAGCATCTGTATAAGGTTAATGTGAACCTGAGCTCATTGAACGGGTATTATTCAAGCGATAGCCTTTTCCTCTTCTCAGGAGAAATAATCGAAGATTTTGAAACCGGTGACTATAATAAGTTTCCGTGGTATTTCTCTGGTCCGATACCCTGGCAGATCGACCCCGATATCAAATATGAAGGAAATTATGCCGGCCGCTCGGGCTGGATTTCCGATAATTGGGAAACGATCCTCAATCTCAGTGTACTTGTGCTCGAAGACGGAGAGATCAGCTTCATGAAGAAAGTTTCCTGTGAACCGGATCCCAGCGGGAATAAGAATTATGATTACATGTCCTTTTCCATCGATAATTATGAAATGGGCCGTTGGGATGGTGAAATCGATTGGAGCAGCGAAAGCTACACGATATCGGAAGGATACCATAATCTCGTTTGGGTATATCATAAAAATGGTTCCGGCTATTCGGGTTATGATGCGGTATTTCTGGATAATATCCGGTTCCCGGTCATCGAAGGGGCAATTCCTCAGATATATGCACTCCCGGGAATATTTCAAAAAAGTCTTGATCCGGGTCAGACAACCTCCGATTCAATGCATGTCACCAACCTTGGTGGCGGTAATATGCAATATTCAGTCGTTGTTTATGATACTACAGGAAATAAAAAAGCGCTCAGTCTGACCGATAATCTTTCGGGTTCTTATCTGGAGTGTAATGCCACCGGATTTGTTCCCGGACAGGATTTCACGTGGATCTTTACTTTACGGAACTTCGGAAATGATAACGAATATATCCGGTATCTTAAAATCGACCTCCCGGTTGAGGTTACGGTAACATCCGCGACTAATTTTTCCGGTGGTTCTCTGGGAGATCTGATCTTTTTAGGGAATACCGGAACGGGAACAACCCTCGAATGGACCGGGGAGGGGTCGGGTGGAACAGGTGTGATCAAACCCGGTGAAATGGCTACTTCAACGATTACCGGGACCATCGCAAAGTCGGTAATGAACCATGTTTTCCTGGTATATAACATCCAGGGCGACAGTATCGGAGCCGTACCGCATAATATCCCGGGACATATCCGGATAACCAATGAGGGATTACCCAATTCCTGGCTAACCCTTTCTGAAAACACCGGAAGTCTGCTCCATAACGAATCCGGAACCGTACAGTTGAATTTTAGCTCCGGAACGCTTACTCCCGGCAATTATGCCTGTAAGATCATCACCAATGACGGGAACAATAATAAAATCATCATTCCGGTCGAGCTGCTTGTGACGGAACCTATTTCCACCGGTCCCGGGAACAAAAAATTCCTGACAGGTTTTTATGGAAATTATCCCAACCCGTTCAGAGGCATTACGGAATTCCGTTATCAGTTGGCACAACAAACCCCGGTTTCCCTCATTATATACAATTCTCAGGGAGTGACCGTTAAAACCATTTCCTATGAAATGCAATCGTCCGGATTCCATACCTTCACCTGGGATGCTACCGATGATGGCGGGAATCCGGTCCCGGCCGGGATCTATAGCTGTCAGATGAAGACTCCGGATTATGTGGGAAGCCAAAAGATGATCCTTATCCGGTAGATCGGGATTCATGGGGAAAAAAAAGAAAAAAATAATCATACTCTGCATTTTAATCCTTGGCTCGCTCATGGTGGTCGGGATCGGATTAAAATATTTTCCGTTCAATAAACTCCTCCGTGTTCACTCTGCCAAAGAGACCGAATTTGCCGATCCGCAGCAGATCCGGAGCCAGGCACCCAACACATTATTTTTCGATTTTGAAATTACACCGGGGAAGGAAATTCCGGGTGGCCTTTACAAAGGGTTGGCCCATTCCGGGATATACGCGACAAAGGCCTTTGGCCAGAACAGTTATAGCACCGCCATTGAAAGAAAAGCCGGCGAGATCGGAATACAAAACCTTAAAGCGGTCGCACTGAGCGCATGGGTTTACGTATTCCCAACGAATAAAGAAGTGAAAGGTACCTTTGTTTTTGCCTCTTCCAATGAAATGGGTGTAAACCTATGCTGGAAAGGGATCGGTTTAACAGGTTCCGGTATACCGGTCGGCAAATGGTTCAAGATCAGTGGTTATTTCGATCTCAGTGATATAACTTATAAGCCGGATAATAAGATCCAGATCTATTTCTGGAACAATTCTCCAACCGATATCCTCGTCGATGATTATTACATTGTTTTCGGTGGGCCGGTAGAACGCAGGGGAGATTCCACAAGGGTCGACATGACAAAAGGCTTCTCCTTTAACCCCCGGTTCAACTGGCCGCCGTGGACAACTCATTATCTGAAGCGAGTTGAAATTAACAATCAGAACTCGGCATATCTGATCCGTTCCGGAACCGTTCCGGAAGGCGAGATCACACCCGGGGATATGGTGATTTCTGGTAATTTCCTGGATACTGAAGGTGGCCTGGATGCCGTGTTTGTTTTACCAAAAAAAAGGAAGCCTGAAGTTTATACTTATTGTCCCGGTAACCGGGAGTTTACGAAAATCCCGGTCGTTTGGCCTCCAGAGGTTGTACCTTATTTGACCGCTCCGGCTATCCATCATGGAAGGTTTTTACCGGATGTCAAGGAACAGATCCTGTTTTCAGGTGAATCAGGAATCCTTCTGGGTCAGTTTGAGACGATAAAGAAACCATGTAACCTGCCAAGCGGCCTCACTACGTATTTTCAGGTTTTGTGGAAATCTTCCAAACAAGCAATTCATAATATCCCGGCAGGAAAAGGCCAGAAACTTATTGCTGCAGATTTAAATGGCGACAACCAGACAGAAATCCTGATCGTTTCGGAGACAGGTTCATGGAAGCTGCTGAGGTTTGATAAACACCCTGACGGGGATTGGAAGATACTTGCTGAAGATGATCATAACCCTGTGCGGGATTGGAAGGCTGACAATTTGGATTGCACCATTTTTCCCGGTCGTTTTCTGCCAGTCTTGAAAAAAGATATATTGCTGACGGTGTTGAAAAATAAAGGAAGCAGACAATTTAGTTATTCGCTCAGAAAATTCAACCCGGAACACGCTCAGTTTGATCCCTGTTTTCAGGAAAAACAGGATTATTTCGGAAAGACCATCGGATTGGATACCCTTAAGCCGGATGATCAATTTTTTACAGGTTGTTTGAACGGGAAAGATGCATCCGATATTTATTGTTATAACCGTGACTGGCGATTTGAACTGAAACAGATCCGATTTAACGACAGCACTTTCCAGATCCTTTGTAACATCGATTTTTCAGGTTATATCCAGGACCGGAATCCGAAATATTATGAAGATCTCAAAATGATTCCGGGAAAATTCGTCAGCCCGGACCATACCTCATTCATGGTGATCGGACGCAATTGCAAGGATGGATCTTATATTGGAAAAGATTGTTACGAATATAAAGATGTGTCCGGACTTCCGAAATTTATTTCCGTTTATTCCTTTGTTCCACCATACGAGAATTAACACGATTCCTATGTGCCGATATGATCATCGAAAATTTCTTATATACATCATGCCGGTTATCGTGCTATGGTCATTCATCAGTGGTTGCGGTCAATCTTCCACGTCCCAGGAAGTGGTCACCGGGCAGTTTATCATCCGTGATTTCAATCCCCTTTGCAACTGGCACTATGACCTGTCCGGTGCGGAAACCAGGAAAACCACAACAGATAAGGCCATCTGCCTTGATTATACCGGAGCCAGGGAAAAAGGGTTTATCATTCCGACCGTCCGGCAAACAGAAGATGGATTTTTTCATATGGAGTTCTCTATCAAGAATACCGGGAAGACGCCTGAGAAATTTATGTACAAGATTTACTACCAGAATGAATCTTACAAATTCCCTGAACGGAATGGAACCGACTCAACCAGGCAACATGAAAATGCCTGGGAGAATTTTTATGGCAGTTGGGAAGAGGTTGAACAAACCTTCCTTGAAACGGAGATCATCCCATGCGACGATGCCTTTCACCGGATCACCGGAGCTTTCCGTATTGTTGGAAACCCGAGGGACGAGCATCGGTATTATCTGAATGGCAGGAATGACCGATGGAAGCGAAATCCCCGGGTAGGGAACTACAGTTTTTTACTGATTGTTACTACACCGGACAATCTCCGGCAAAAGAAAATCCCTGAATATATCCAGAATATCGGGCTCAGATATAACGGCACGTTCATAAGTCCCTATTTCTTTTTCCTGTGGGGTGAAGGGAGCAAATTGAAAAATACATTGGTCCAACAGTTCCCGGCATATCTGAAAGTAATTGCCAATCCTGATCCGGGTAAAGGTATTTACATCAATCCGAACAATTTCCCGAAAGAAATTGCCGGACAATATGCAACACCGCTATGCGGACAGGATTCTGCCTTATACAGAACGGCATGCTTCGAGCAATTTATTCATTACGTGGATCCCTCCACCAAGATGAACACCATTCCGGTAATTGCCGATGTTCTGGCTGATAACTACTCTAAAATGGATTATAACTGGAACAGACGTTTTTACCGTAAAGAGGAATTGATTGCCATCACAGCCACCACCGCTCCCCGGCCATGTGAGACCGTTATTTCCGATTCCATCAACCATAAGATCACCATCCGGAATCCGAAAGCAGAATTCGGAAGATGGCAGAAGCAGAACGTGGGGGTGATCACCCGCCATGGGATGACCTATGGAAAATGGACGGTCAAATGCAAGCTTACCAGGCTGCTGAACAAAAACAATATGTGGAACGGTATAACCAACGCGATCTGGCTGATCACCATGGATCAGGGTGAATGGAATTACCGCCGCGATTGCAGCAATGGTGGGTATATGGCCAATTATTACGGGGGACAACAGGATCAGCGGGTGAAAAATGTCGGATATTCGGAAATTGATTTTGAGATCCTGAAAACAGTCCCGTATTGTCCTTCTTGGATACTACCTCCGGCATACAGCCATGGTATGGATGACCAGTACCATATTGAAAACTGGAATGTACCTTTCCCTGAAGAGGTAATTAACAGTGATGATAAAATTATTGTTGCCTGCACGAACTGGGACATGGCGTGCTGGCAACCAGTTGATTTCCATGAAGGGTGCTGGCCAATCCATTATGAGGGGAGGACTTACTGGGCTCACCGCTGGGATAAAAATTACCGTGCCCTGACAGAAAAGGCTGAAGAACGGGATGAGGAATTATTTGGTTCGCCCTTCTATTATTTTCAGATAGAATGGCGTCCTGAAGAGATCATCTGGCGGATCGGTCCGGCCAGGGAAAAGCTAAGGGTAGTTGGCTATATCAACGATAAAGTATCTGCGATCCCAAACAACCAGATGCTGATGATCATTACCCAGGAGTTTCACAACACGAAATGGTGGATCGGATCCCCTTACTCCCAGGATAATATTCCTTTTCCGAAGAACGATATTCTGGGCGAAATTTATGAATTAACCATTGAATGATATGAAAGTCATCGTATTAGGGGCTGGCCTTGTAGGCGGTCCAATGGCCATTGATCTCGCCGGAGATCCCGGAATGAAGGTTACCGTGGCGGATGTTACCGCAGAAGCACTGGATAAACTTGCCAGATGTGCTCCTTCTGTAACCTTATTACAAAAGGATTTAAGCGATCCGGATGAAGTTAGAAGGCTGGTTTCCGGGTACGATATGGCCATCAATGCGGTTCCCGGGTTTATGGGCTTCCGTACGTTGAAAGCCATCATAGAATCGGGTACAGATGTCGTGGACATTGCTTTTTTCATTGAAGATCCGTTTGTTCTGGATGGTCTTGCCAGGGATAAAGGTGTGACGGCCATCATGGATTGCGGGGTGGCTCCGGGGATGTGTAACGTTTTAATCGGATATGCTGATGATCAGCTGGATGAAACAGATAACGTGATCTATTATGTAGGAGGACTTCCTGAAATACGCGAATGGCCGTATGAATATAAAGCTGTTTTTTCTCCGGCCGATGTCATCGAAGAATATACCCGGCCTGCCCGTTATATTGAACAAGGAAAAATGATCGTTAAACCTGCCTTATCGGATCCCGAATTATTAGGTTTTGAAGGCGTCGGCACCTTAGAGGCCTTTAATACAGACGGGTTACGTTCGTTGGCTGTGACCATCCGCTGTCCGAATATGAAAGAAAAAACCTTACGATACCCCGGGCATATTGAAAAGATGCGGATATTAAGGGAAACTGGTTTTTTCAGCAAGGAAGAGATTGAAATCCATGGGGTTAGAATAAAGCCCCTCGACGTTACCTCAAAGCTGTTATTTCCCAAATGGAAATTAAGCGAGGGAGAAAAGGACATCACGGTAATGCAGGTGGTTGTTGAAGGGAAGAAAGGTGGAAAGAAATTACGTTATTCATGGGATCTGCTTGATAAGTTTGATCCGGTGACAAAAATTCATTCCATGGCGCGGACAACCGGTTATACTGCAACCGTTGCTCTTCGTATGATCGCGGACGGAATTTATAATCATAAAGGATTGACGGTTCCTGAATACCTGGGGAAACATCCGGGTTGTGTGGATTATTTACTGAAAGGATTAAAGAAGAGAGGAGTAAATTACAAACATAAGACCGAAGAGATCTGATGCAGGATTTCTAAAACTCATCTTCCTCGATCGCCTGTTTCTTTTTCTTATTCTTCACCGGGGTCTGACTGTCTTCATCTCCACAATCAAGGTCTACATTGAGTGGTTTTGTCAAGGGATCAAAATCCCTCATGGTGATATGAAGGGAAGGATCGGCGTATACTTTTTGCATATATAAAGCCCAGATAGGCAAGGCCATGTTGGCACCCTGGCCAAGCTGGATGGTCCGGAAATGTGCGGCCCGGTCTTCACAACCCACCCATATCCCGGTCACCAGATCGGGGGTGATACCCATAAACCACCCATCAGATTGGTTTTGTGAAGTTCCCGTTTTTCCGGCAATTGGATTTTCAAATCCATACTTATAACGTAACCGGACGCCGGTGCCTACTTCCACCACCCCTCGCATCAGCTGGATCATGAGGTAAGCTGTCTCTTCGCTGATAGCTTCCTGCTTTTTCGGTATAAAACTTTGTAACAGATTTCCATTTTTATCCTCAATCCGGGTGATAAAAGTGGGTTCAATATACACTCCCTTGTTGGCAAAAACGCTCATAGCTCCGGTCATTTCATACAAGCTTAAATCGCAGGAACCAAGTGCGATCGAATAAAATGCAGGAATATCACTGGTGACGCCCATTTTCCTTGCAACGCGGATAACTGCCTGGGGAGAGTATTTCTTGATGAGCTGTCCGGAAACCCAGTTGTTGGAATTTGCCAGTGCCCATTTAAGTGTTACCTGCTGACCACGGCGTTCCTCATCGCTATTTTCTGGTGCCCAGATTTGTCCGTTATCCAGTTCAATGACCGGTTGAACATTCGGATATCGGGAACAGGGAGATTCCCCTTCCTGCATGGCTAATGTATAAAGGAATGGCTTAAAGGTTGAACCAACCTGTCGTTTGCTCAGGGTAACATGGTCATACTGGAAAAAAACATAATTAATTCCTCCGACATAGGCCTTTACATATCCGGTATGTGGATCCATCGACATCAACCCTGACTGAAGGAAAAATTTGTAATACCGTATGGAATCCATTGGTGTCATGATGGTATCGATGACTCCTTTCCAGGAAAAGACTTTCATCTTTGCCGGAATTTTGAAGTCCAGGATTATTTCAGCATCCGTAGCCCCCTGCGTTTTCAAATGGTAGTATCGGTCGGAGCGCCGCATCGCCTGAAGATACAAATTCTGGATCTCTTTCCTTTCAACCTCCTTTTCGAATACAAACGGGGCATATGGTATTCCCTTCCAGTGATCGAAAAAAGCAGGCTGTAGCTCTTTCCCAAGATATTCCCTGACAGCCTGCTCAGCGTACTCCTGCATCCGGTAATTGATGGTTGTGTAAACTTTAAGTCCGTCTTTATAAAGGTTGTAGGGTGTTCCATCCTCCCTCGGGTTATTATTGCACCATTCCGTCAGGACCATCCGCAAATATTCACGGAAATAAGTAGCTACACCGGTCGTATGGTCCTGGATACGGTAATTCGACATGTCGATGGGCAGCATTCTTAATGAATCGTATTCAGACGGGGTGATGTACTCATACTTCAGCATCTGACCAAGGACAGTGTTGCGCCTCTCCAGTGCACGACCGGGGTTGCGGACGGGACTGAACCAGGTCGGCGCTTTTAAAATGCCTATAAGAATGGCTGCTTCATCCACGCTGAGCTGATCAGGATCTTTGTTGAAATAGGTTTTTGCGGCCGATTTGATACCGTAAGACTGGCTCCCGAAATCTACGGTATTCATGTACATAGCCAGAATCTCATCCTTCGAATAATTACGTTCAAGTTTTATGGCGGTGATCCATTCCTGGAACTTGATCATAACCGTTTCCCAGAAAGTACGGTTTTGCTTACGCGGGAAGAGATTTTTCGCCAGCTGCTGGGTAATGGTGCTGCCTCCTCCTTTGGATGTACCGGTCAGCATTCCCCATGCAACCCGGAAGATCGCCTTCACATCGATCCCGGAATGTTTTTCAAAACGGGCGTCTTCAGTTGCTATCAGTGCATTGATAACATTGGGAGACAATTCCTGGTATTGGGTATTTGAACGGTTTTCGATATAATATTTTCCAAGAAGGTTTCCGTCTGCTGAATAAACCTCCGTGGCGAGGTTACTTTTGGGATTTTCCAGTTCTTCAAATGTTGGCATTTTCCCAAAAACGCCAAAGGACATGGCAATGAAAAACACAGCAATCAGAATAACCAAAGCGATATAGGATACCCAGAAACCGATGATATATTTCCGACGATTCTTACCGGAAGGTCTGTGGTCCAGATTTTGCAATATGGGTATGTGAGAGATGCTCATCGTTCGATCCGTAAACCTATATCCTGAATGCCTTTAAGTTTATTTACCCGCATGGCCTGCTCGAATTCAAAATGATAGGTTCCCTTCTGCGGGAAATGCAACCTTTTCTGAAAAACGAACCGGTTAAATTTAACGCTTCCCATCCCGGATCCGCGCCAGTGTCCGTCATAATCGGCCAAGATACACTCAATGGTATCCTTCGACGAATTTCCATCCGGGAAAGTGGTCTTCAGAAACAGATAAAGGTTACTGAAAGGGTAATCGGTCCCATTACGGAGATTTATATATATTTTGTAAAGCGTAGAAGTGTCTGTAATAGACACTTCGAACGTCATTTTCTGGTTTGTATTCCAGATGCCCCCTTCGAGATGTCTGTTTTCTTCAAAAACATGCTTCGGATCACAGGAGCAAAGAAGGAACAGGAGTGATAACAACAGCAGCTTATCCTTCATATGCAAGTAAAACATCCGAGGCGTATTGAAAAACCGATTATAAATGATCAAAACGGGTCAGGTCATCTTGTCCGAGACTGTTGTCAAATTGTGCTTTCTTCTCCACGATTTTAGAAAAATCCTCAAGCTTCTCCGGAGATTGCCCCTGCTTGTTCATTTCAATGATCTGGATGACATGATCCACTGGAATAGCCAGCAGTTTCGAAGGATCACTTACATAGGAATACCACATCATTTTGCTGAAAATATCCGTTTTCTGATGAATGGCTTCCCCCTGTTTGGTCTTCAGCAGTATTTCCTGGTTCGGGAAATCCTTAAGGGCATCGAGATAGATCTCGTATTCATAATTAAGGCAGCATTTCAGCTTTCCGCACTGACCAGCCAGCTTTTGGGGGTTTAATGACAGCTGTTGGACCCGTGCGGCGTTCGTAGTGACCGATTTAAAATCGCTCATCCATGTTGAACAACATAATTCACGGCCACAGGAACCAATCCCACCCAAACGACTGGCTTCCTGACGGGCACCTATCTGACGCATTTCAATACGGACCTTGAATTCTTCAGCCAGGATTTTAATCAGTTCACGGAAATCGACCCGGTCGTCAGCAGTATAATAAAAAATTGACTTGGTGTTATCGCCCTGGTATTCCACGTCATTGATCTTCATTTGTAAACCAAGCTGTTCAGCAATATCACGTGATTTATACATCGTGGATGTTTCATTCTCTACAGCAGAAATCCATTTTTCTATATCCGTGAGACGGGCTCTGCGGTAAACTTTTTTAATATCTTCTGCTCCGATCCCCAGCGCCTTTTTTTTAAGTTGAAACCGGACCATTTCCCCGGTCATGCTTACGATACCAATGTCATGTCCGGGCGATGCTTCCACGGCAACAATATCTCCTACTTCGAGCTCCATTTCAGGAGGCATTCGGAAATAGTCCTTCCGGCTGTTTTTGAAACGGACTTCGACGATATCAAAGGATTTGTGATCCTGAGGGATAGGTATGGATTTCATCCAATCGAAAGAATCAAACTTGCTGCACCGATGCTGAAAAACAGCATCATTTTTCTGATATAATTTCGGGGATTCACAGCAACCCCTGCTTAAAAACGGATTCCCGGCCGATTTTGTAAAAGGAACCTCCTGAGGTTGATTTTCCTGAGGCTGTCCCGGCGTACCTTCCAAATTGTCCATATCCTTTTATAAATCCTTACAAAGGTACAAAATTCGGTTTAAAGAGGCGCACCATGTTAAGGGATAAATCAAGAAACAGCGTAGGACCGTGTGCGTTGCGCTCAATATGATAAACGGCGGTATTGAATAGATTGCTGAATTCAGCCACATTCTCTAACGTGATAAAACCGGAGAATTTTTTTATAAACTCCAGCTCCTTTCCTTCTGAGATCACTCGTGTCAACAGTCCGGCATTATAGGAGGCACAGAAGCCGAAAATATGAAGTCCGTAAAGAAGGAAACTTTTTTCTTTTTCCCGGCCGCTTTTTGCCATCTCTCCTGCAAATTTTACTAATTCGAGGATTTGACCGGCAAAGCACCACAACATCCATTGTCTGAAAGATTCAAAGTGAACCTTTTCTTCTTCCCTGCTCTCGCAGGTTTGCTCAGTATCCGATGGGATCTTAACCAAAAGAGTTCTTGACAGAATGGTCGGGATGATCAGACCCGGTTCGTCAGAAATAAGCAGGAACAATGTTTTTTCAGGAGGCTCCTCCAGGATTTTCAGGATTTTCGGAGCAGCGGAATAATATAGTTTTTCTGCCATCCAGATGATCATCACCTTGTATTCCGATTCATAGCTTTTGTAACCAAGGGTGCTGATGATCTCATTGCAATCCTCCGCGTTGATGATCCCTTGTTTGTTTTCGATGTCAATCGTTTCATACCATCCTTGTAAGGTAGCCTGGTAATTATTCCCAATCAGGAATTTTCGCCAATCCTCAATAAACAACTTGCTTTGAGGTTTTTTTTGAACCCTCCTGGTAGTGGCTACCGGAAAAATGAAATGAAGGTCAGGATGGATAAGTTTCTGGTATTTGATACAGGAGGGACAGATTCCACAAGAGTCAAAGTTGATGGAAAAAGCTCTATTAATACCGGCTTCCGCCGGTTGCCTGTTCGTACAGTTGATGAGTTGGGCATAAGCGATTGCCAATGCCAGCTTGCCGGATCCTTCCGGCCCAAAAAACAATTGGGCATGACTCACCCGTTGATCCAAAACCGTTTGAATCAACTTCCGCTTTATTTCTTCACAACCCTGGATATCACTGAAACGCATAAACCCCGATTCGTTTCAACCCCTCAATCCTATAAATACACTTTGAGAGAGTAAATCAAATCCAACCAGTAAAAAGAAAGGTTGAACAGGCAAATTTAATGGAATTTATCGGTTAAGGGAATCTGATTTCCAAATCCTGGGATTCGCAAGGACATACCATTGAATCCGTTTCAATTCGTCCTCATCCCGGATAATATGGTCATGAAACCGCATCTGCCAATGAAATTCGAGACCATAAAGGTTTGTCCATTTTTTTACGGCAGATTTGAATCCACGGACAATGGCCGCCAAATTATCCGATTGAGGGCCGAACCGGTTATTTTGTGGTTGTCGTGGATTGTGGTTGTCATTGGATGACGGTAATATCCGGATAATGGCGTGAATATGGTTCGGCATGATGATCCATTCGTGCAGAAAAACGTTATCGCGGATTTTAGCGGTTTTTATTAATTCGAATTCCGCAATTTTCCCGATTGGTGAAAGATCGAGATGTCCATTAATGATCGTTCCGAAATAATCCATCCGGTTACGCGTACATATTGTAACGAAATAATACCCGGGAGAATGGTAATCCCATAAGGCCCAACGGGCCGACGGAATACGGTACCTAAGCAGGAACAGGTTCATTGCCAGAATATTTCAGGAATCGTTCTGACAGCTGCTAATTTAAAATCCGGTTCGGGCTTTGGCAATAATGCGATGGATTTGACGGAATAAAACAAGGCATTTCTTCCCCTGATAATAAAATAAACATTCGATTCAATATACTTTGTCTTAAATCGGATCATGAAGTCCATAAGTTTTTATGGCTTAATCCGGGTTATCTCCCAAAGGTGATAAAAGAATCGGGAAAATTTCTTAACAAAAAGCCCTGGAAGTTTTAACTTTCAGGGCAAGAGGGTTCGTTAATTCAAGAATAATATTGACCGAAAGGGATTCCGGATGCGGTCAGCTCACTTTTGCGCATAGGAATTCCCGGTTCATCCGGGCGATGTTTGAACGGGAGACGAGCTTGGGGCACTCCGCTTCACAGGCATAGGTATTTGTGCAATTTCCAAAGCCAAGTTCATCCATCTTCTTTACCATCTTCAACACACGCTGCTTGGCTTCAATTCTACCTTGTGGCAGTAATGCAAGATGCGCTACCTTCGCTGAAACAAAAAGCATGGCAGAAGCATTCTTGCAGGCTGCCACGCATGCACCACAACCAATGCATGCTGCCGCATCCATCGAAAGTTCTGCATTTACCTTAGGAATTAAAATGGCATTGGATTCGGCATATCCACCGGTGTTAACCGATATATATCCACCTTCCTGGATGATCTTGTCAAACGCCGACCGGTCGACCATCAAGTCTTTTATTACCGGAAAAGGTTTCGCCCGCCAGGGCTCAACAATGATCGTATCCCCGTCCCTGAACTTTCGCATATGAAGCTGGCAGACTGTAATGGCGTCATCCGGACCATGCGGACGGCCATTGATGTACAGGCTGCACATTCCGCAAATTCCTTCACGGCAATCGTGATCAAAAACAACCGGCTCTTCATTCTTCTGGATCAGCTGTTCGTTCAGGATATCCAGCATTTCAAGAAAGGAGCAGTTCGGAGAAATATTCTTAACCTCGTAAATGACGAATTTCCCCTTTGCCTTTGCGTCCCGTTGACGCCAAATTTTGAGTGTTAAATCCATAACTGTTATATTGAGTCATTAGGTCATTATGTCATTAAGTCATTAGAAAAATCCAATCCGGACTTAATTCCATATTCCTAATTATTTATATACTCTTTGTTTGACTTCAATCTCCTCGTAAACAAGGGCTTCCTTATGCAGTTCAAATTGTCCTTCGCCCTTATATTCCCAGGCCGCAACATACTTGTAATCCTGGTCATTGCGAAGGCATTCCCCTTCTTCCGTCTGATATTCTTCACGGAAATGACCGCCACAGCTTTCATTACGCTCCAGGGCGTCGATGGCCACCAATTCGCCCAGTTCCAGGAAATCAGCAACCCGGTTGGCTTTCTCAAGTTCGGTGTTCAGCCCGTTCAGGTCTCCCGGTATTTTAACATCCTTCCAGAAATCTGCCCTGAGCTTGCGAATGTGTTCAATGGCTTTCTTCAATCCATCAGCATTCCTACCCATGCCTACATATTCCCACATGATCTTTCCGAGCTCCTTGTGGTAATGGTCCACAGACCGGCTGCCTTTGACAGAAATCAATTTTTCAAGCCGGTCCTGCACCTTTTTCTCCGCTTCAGCAAATTCAGGCCGGTCTGTAGAAATGCGTGCCACCTTGATTTCCCCGGCAAGATAATTCTGCAGGGTATAGGGAAGAATAAAATAGCCGTCGGCAAGTCCCTGCATCAGTGCAGATGCTCCAAGCCGGTTTGCGCCATGATCGGAGAAATTGGCTTCACCGGCGACATATAAACCGTTAATGGTTGACATCAGTTCATAATCAACCCAGGTTCCACCCATGGTATAATGTACTGCCGGATAAATCATCATGGGGTTTTCATAGGGATTTTCATCCACGATCTTCTCATACATCTGGAACAGATTGCCATACCTTTCCTCGATGACATGCCTGCCCAGCCGGCCAATCGATTCTTTGAAATCGAGAAATACGGCCAGACCCGTTGATCCGACACCATAACCTGCATCACAACGTTCTTTTGCAGCCCGGGAAGCAACATCGCGTGGTACAAGATTCCCAAAAGCCGGATACCGGCGCTCGAGGAAATAATCACGATTTTCTTCCGGGATGTCATTGGCTTTCAGTTTCCCGTGACGATGGGCATCGGCATCTTCTTTTTTCTTCGGGACCCAGATCCGGCCATCATTCCGGAGACTTTCACTCATCAGGGTCAGTTTCGACTGGTAATCACCGTGAACGGGAATACAAGTCGGATGAATCTGGGTAAAACAGGGATTGGCAAACCAGGCACCTTTCTTGAATATCTGCCAGATCGCACTGCTGTTCGATCCCATTGCATTGGTGGATAGATAGAAAACATTTCCGTATCCTCCCGTACAAACAACAACGGCATGCCCGAAATGACGTTCCAGCGTCCCGGTGATGAGGTCGCGGGCTATGATACCCCTTGCCTTTCCATCGATGATCACTACATCCATCATTTCGTGACGGTTAAATAATTTCACCGTACCCAGTTTAAGCTGGCGGCTAAGTGCACCATAAGCCCCCAATAAAAGTTGTTGTCCGGTTTGCCCCCTTGCAAAAAAAGTGCGTGATACCTGTGCTCCTCCAAATGAACGGTTTTCCAAGGATCCGCCATACTCCCGTGCAAAGGGAACTCCCTGGGCTACGCACTGGTCAATAATGGCATTACTTACTTCGGATAACCGGTAAACATTGGCTTCCCGTGACCGGTAATCGCCACCCTTAATGGTGTCAAAGAAAAGACGGTAAATGCTGTCGCCATCATTCGGATAATTCTTTGCCGCATTGATCCCCCCCTGTGCAGCAATGCTATGGGCCCTCCTCGGGCTGTCCTGGTAACAGAAAATCTTTACATTGAACCCCAGCTCCCCCAGGGATGCGGCAGCCGACGCACCTGCCAGACCGGTCCCGACTACTATAATGTCAAGCTTTCGCTTGTTATTCGGATTTACCAGGTTCTGATGATCTTTGTATTGGCTCCACTTTTGAGATAGCGGGCCTTTGGGAATTTTTGCATTTAATTCTGCCATGATGCCTATCGGATAAGTAAAAAATATATGGGAATAATGATAAAGCCTAATGGAATGATGATGGAATAAATGGTTCCGAAAGTCCGGATGAAGGGACTATATGTTTTGTGATCAAGTCCGAGAGACTGAAAGGCCGCCTGGAAAGCATGGTTCAGATGAAAAGCCAAAACAATGAGGAGGATAATGTAAAAAATGGAATAATAGGGATTGGTAAACAATTCCTGTGCAATCACATAAAATTCGGGCTCTCCCTTTGCGTTTACATTCGGATTGGTGACCCAGCCGAACTTGATAAAATAAAAGTTCATGAAATGGATGATCAGGAATACGAAAATAATCGCTCCGGTATAGATCATATATTTGGAAAGGAAGGGAGTATAGCTTTTGTTATTTACCAGATACCTGACCGGACGGGACATCCAATTCCTGATCTGAAGGATGATACCTATAAGGATGTGAAAAATGAATCCGGCAAATAAAATAACCTCAAAGACTTTTATGACATAATTGGTGCCCATGAAGTGTGCCGCATCGGTGAACCATTTTCCCCCGTCGCTGCGCAGAAGACATAAGTTAATGCTCAGGTGAACCACCAGGAAAAGCATTAAAAAGAGACCTAGCAATGCCATCCAGATCTTTTTTGTTATGGAAGAAAAACGTAAAAAAGAAGGATTCATAATCTGCTTTTAATATATTTGTTCGTTGTTTCAAAAATAGAAACTAATTTTTTGATAAAATAATAAACTGCATTTTTTTTTACTATTCAAAACCGATCTAAATTATGTTCCCAGCAAAAATCTATTCCGATCGCCGGAAAAAGTTACGGTCTGAACTGACAACCGGCCTTATTCTGATCCCTGGTAATCAGGAAGTCGCCTTTAATTACCCGGCCAATACCTATTCATTCCGGCAAGACAGCACCTTTTCCTATTTCTTTGGTCTGGACCACCCTGATCTTGCAGGGATCATTGATCTGGATGAAGGGACTGAAACGCTTTTCGGAAACGATGTTGACATCGACGACATCATCTGGATGGGAAAACAACCAACCATGAAAGATCAGGGTTTGAAAGTCGGGATAGCGCATACTGCTCCGCTGAAAGATCTTCAGAAATGGCTCGAACTTGCGCTCAGCAAGAAACGGCCAATCCATTATTTGCCCCCATACCGTGGCGAGACGATAATCCAGCTTTCAGATCTTCTGCGAATCCGCCATTCAGAGGTCAGAGAGAAAGCTTCCGAAACATTGATCAAAGCCATCGTGAAATTGCGATTGAAAAAGGAAGCCATCGAAGTAGCTGAAATCGAGAAGATGATCAATGTGGCTTACCTGATGCATACAACTGCAATGAAGATGGCAAAACCTGGGGTTATTGAGCGGGAAATCGCCGGAACCATCGAAGGGATTGCTCTTTCCCATTGCGGACCTGTCTCCTTCCCGGTGATTCTTACCATTAACGGGCAGACCCTGCATAACCATTATCATGGGAATACCCTCAAAGAAGGACACTTACTGGTGATCGATGCAGGTTGTGAAAATGATTTGCATTATTCAAGCGATATTACGCGGACGATCCCGGTAGGAGGTACCTTTACTCCCCGCCAGAAAGAAATTTACCAGGTCGTTCTGAATGCCAATCTGGCTGCCACTCAGGCTGTCAGACCAGGGGTCCCATTCAAGGAGATTCACCTGCTTGCTGCAAAGGAGATTGCAGATGGGCTAACCAGGCTCGGAATCATGAAAGGCAATCCGGCTGAGGCTGTAGCAAAAGGCGCCCATACCCTTTTCTTCCCACATGGATTGGGACATCCGATCGGCCTTGATGTTCATGACTTAGAGGGGATGGGGGAGAACCACGTCGGTTATGACCAGGAAGTAAAGAGAAGCAAAGAATTCGGACTGGCATTCCTCCGTTTCGGACGGAAACTGCAGGAAGATTTTGTCATGACCATTGAACCGGGTATCTATTTCATTCCCGAATTGATCGACATCTGGAAATCGGAGAATAAACTGGCCGATTTCATTAACTATGAGGTCGTTGAATCTTACCGGAATTTTGGCGGGATCCGCATTGAGGACAATGTCCACGTTTCCGCTGATGGTTGCCGGGTCCTTGGAAAGCCTATTCCCAAAACCATTGATGAAATTGAAAAAATTATGAGGATATGAAACATCTGTTGATCCAAAAGAAAAGAATCTTTTATACCGACAAGGGAACCGGCAAACCGATTGTTCTCCTGCACGGCTTTACAGAATCGTCAAAGATATGGAAGAAATTTGCCGGACAACTTTCCCGGAAATACCGGGTGATCACCATCGATCTGCCTGGTCACGGGAAGAGTGAATGCCTCGACGGCTGTCATTCCATGGATCTGCAGGCGGAAGCGGTATATGCTGTTGTGAAAAAGATAAAAGCAGGGAAGTGCCTGATGATTGGTCATTCCATGGGAGGCTATGTCACCCTTGCTTTCGCTGAAAAATTTCCCGATAAACTCCTCGGTTTCGGCTTGTTTCATTCACATTGCTTCGCAGATACTCCGGACGAAAAGGAAAACAGAAACCGGACAATCCATATCGTCCACGAAGATAAATTAAGCTTTATCTCCCAGTTTATTCCTCAACTATTCCCCTTGGAGGTCCATGAACGGTTTACCAGGGATATTAAAAAACTGGTAAAACAGGCTTCCTCCATGTCGAAAGAAGGTGTCATAGCCGCCCTGGAGGGAATGAAATCACGTCCTGACCGGGTTGAGCTCCTGATGACAACGAACCTGCCGGTTTTATTCATTCTTGGTTTGAAAGATCCGAAAGCGCCGATATCAAAACTCTGGGAAATGCTCACGATGCCTTCCCATTCTGAAGTGCTGATCCTTAGGAACTGCGGCCATATGGGTTACATTGAAGCTCCGGAGGAAACACTCGGAGCTATCAAAAGCTTTGCCAGGAAGGTTCTCTGATCTGACATCCGGGTATCATTAAGGTTTAACGGGCATAAAAGTGCATCTCCTGCACATATTTCCATACTTTATCTGGAAGGAAGTAACGCAGGTCTTTTCCTTCCCTTATTCCCTCACGGATAAAAGATGAAGAAAGCTTTATCCGGGGAGCATCAACAAAACGGAGATTTGGATGTCCCGGGAAAGTGCTGTTTTCAAAATCAGGTCGCGGGTAAATAAAGAATCTGTATTGATTCAGCAGTTCCTGATGGTTTTTCCATTTGTGGAAGGTTGGCAGGATGTCGGAACCGGCAATCAGGACAAATTCTTTTGAGGGATATTTTTCAGACAGGCGGGTCAATGTATCGATCGTATAGGAAGGCCTGGGAAGTTTGAACTCGATATCGGAGGATTTGAAACGATGATCGTTTTCAATTGCCAGGTTTACCATGGCAAGGCGATGGTAATCGGCCAGAAGGGAATCTTTTTCTTTCAGCGGGTTTTGGGGAGAAACAATAAACCACACTTGGTGCAATCCTGAAAATTCCGTCATATAATTGGCAATCATCAGATGGCCAATGTGGATGGGGTTAAAGGATCCGAAAAAAAGACCAATCAGGGATTGAGGATTCATTTAAGAAAATCGTTTACCAGGTTTGCTGCCGTTCTTTTCGCATTTGCGAGATCATCATTGATCACACAGGCATCGAACTTCTTTTCGAAGCTCATCTCGTATTCAGCTTTGCTGATCCGTTTTTGAAGGCTTTCAGCATTTTCTGTTTTGCGCTCCCGGAGACGCAAAAGCAGGCTGTCAAGCGAAGGGGGGCAGATAAAGACAGAGAGCCCATTTGACCGGAAATAGTTCCGGAGGCTTAAGGCCCCCTTTACATCGACATCAAAAATTGGAACTTTGTTCATTGACCATATCCTGCGGATTTCCGACTTGAGGGTTCCATAAAAACATCCCGGATAAACTTCTTCCCATTCCAGGAAATCGCAATTTTCAATTCGCATGTGGAATTCTCCGGCAGGAATAAAATAATAATCTTTCCCATTGGTCTCTCCTTCACGCGGAGCACGGCTACAGGCTGAAACAGAGAATTCCAGAACAGGAATTTCATCCAGCAGATGCTTGACAATCGTGGTCTTACCCGCACCGGACGGAGCAGAGATGATGATGGCTTTACCTTGCATAATTAAAGTATATTCATCAGTTGTTCCTTGATCTTTTCCAGCTCATCCTTCATTTGAACCACTATCCGCTGTATCCCGGCATGAGAGGCTTTAGAGCCTAAGGTATTGATCTCCCGTCCCATCTCCTGTATGATAAAACCCAGTTTTTTCCCCTGCGAGACCGATTCTCCAAGTGTTTCCAGAAAATAATCACAGTGTTTCTTTAGCCTCACTTTTTCTTCTGTGATGTCCAGTTTCTCCAGGTAATAGATCACTTCCTGCTCGAAGCGGTTTTTATCCGGGGCTGATCCGTTCAGGTCCGCTGTCGCCAGGTTGGCAAAGTCGCGGACCATCCGTTCCCTGATTTCGGACAATCGGGTTGCCTCAAAGGGCTCGATCTGTTCCAGTAACTGAAGAATCATTGCAACTCTTTTCAGGACGTCGTTTTCCAGTGCTTTTCCTTCGTTGATACGGAAAACATCGACCTGAGCAAGGGCAAAATTGATTCCCTCCATGATCCCCTGCCATTCATTTTCACTCACTTCATCACGGCTGGTCTGCATGACTTCAGGCATTTTCAGGACAAGCCCCAGCAATCCTTCCTCATCACTTTCCTGTAACTCCTTCCTGAGCGCCAGCAGTTCAGCATGGTATTTTTTCGCCAGGTTATGATTGATGGAATAGTTGAGCATTTCACCGGTAATTTCCGTGGTAATGTACAGATCAATCTTTCCGCGGTCCAGATACTGGGCAAATAAATTCCTCACTTCAAGCTCTTTTTCACGAAAATAGCCGGGAATCTTAAGGTTTAGATCAAATTGCTTGCTGTTGAGTGTTTTGATCTCAATGGTCAATTTACGGCCTGTAATCTCGACCATTGCCTTACCGTAGCCGGTCATGGATTTGATCATTTTTCCTTTTTTTTAAGCAAACTTACACAAAATTTGATGAAATCATCGTTAACCTGATGAAGGGAAGAGAACCTTTTATATTTTTGAGAAGGAATAGATTGCATTTCTCTTTATTAACACCGCCCTATGGAATTCCTGGTTATTGACGACACCCTGAAGTTCTATAATCAGATGCTGGCCGACATTGCCCAGTCGCGCGAGTACATTTATCTGGAAACCTATAAATTTGCCAATGATCATATGGGAATTCGTTTCCGGGATGCAATAACCCGGAAAGCCCGTCAGGGTGTTAAGGTAAAAATCCTCGTCGATTCATGGGGGAAGGGACCGATATCTGAAACCTTTTTTTCGGAATTGATCAATCTGGGGGGCGAGGTCAAGTTTTTTGAGAAGATCAAGATCAACTCCGATATTTTTACACGGGGGCACCGCCGGGATCACCGTAAGATCCTGGTCATTGACGAGCGCATTTGCTACATAGGTTCTGCCAACATTACCGGATATAACCTGAATTGGCGGGAACTTTCTCTCCGGGTTGAAGGGGAACTTGCTGTTTCATTTAAAAAGGTGTTCCTGGAAAATTTCGATGCGTTCTATCCTTACATTATCACCAATAAAGTAACTTATACCCGTTCAATAAAATTTGACAGTTTCGAGATTCTCCGGGATGTGCCTTCATTCCCATTACAAAGGCTGAGAAAAAGATACACCCGGCTGATCCGGAGCGCGACCTCTTCGGTCGTAATCGAAACACCCTATTTCCTACCTGGTTATATGCTCAGAAAATCGCTGATGGATGCCAGTAAACGGGGAGTTGATGTAAAAATCATCATGCCGAGGCATTCCGATGTACGGATGATCGATATCCTCCGGAACAAATATCTGGGTTTGTTTTTTAAGAGCAAGGTGAAAATTTTATTTTTCGGGCCCTATAATCTTCATGCCAAGCTGCTGTTAATTGATAATAAAACCTTTTCCATTTCATCTGCCAATTTCGATTACCGAAGCTTCCGGTATCAATATGAGATTGCTTTGATCGGTACCGAACCGGAGGTGCTGCGTCAGCTCAATGATCATGTTGCCGAAACCCTCCGCAATTCTGAAAAATTCGATTATGAACAATGGGAAAAACGGGCTCTGATCGAAAAAATATTTGAATGGATATTACTTCCCTTCCGGCACCTTTTCTGATTTTTCTTTTTCACGGGGACCATTGACCAGATAGACTCCGGCGAAGATACACAGGGCTGCCAGCACTTTTGGCAATGTTATTCCTCCCTGGCCGATGGTCACAGACATGATCGCTGTCATGATCGGTTGAAGGTAGCTGTAATAACTTACTGTTCCGGCGGTTACCCGTTTGAGTGCAAAATTAATCAGCAGATAAGCCACAAAGGTGTTCAGCAGGATGACATAGCCGATGCCCAACCATGCTGACAGGGTAATAGCACCGAATTGAATGGCCAAAGCGGGTTTAACAGAAAAGGGGAGGACGAATAGAAATCCAAAGAAGGAGACCCATTTTAAGATGGTGGTGGTATGATATTTTCCTACGAGTGGTCTGATCAGAACCAGGTACAGGGCGTAAAATATCATGTTCAGAAAGATGAGGATGTTGCCAACTGCATGACTGCCGTCAAAGCTCACACTACGGCCATACACAACCAGAATAAGAGCGCCTGATGCCCCAATGGCAATTCCCCAGGCTTTTTTCCATGTCACCTTTTCACGGATCATGAGGTTGGCAAAGACCAGGACAAGGATAGGATTGAGCACATGGATGAGGGAGGCATCCACAGGAGTAGTAAGGTTTAGTCCCTCGTAAAACAATGTTTGATTCAGTGCAAAACCGAAAATCCCGCAGACAGCCAGCATAAACAAGTCTTTTCTTGAAACCTTTTCAGGTACGAAAAGACGTTGAAAAAGCCAGAAAATCACGACGCCACCAAACAACCGGAGAAAGATCAGTTGCATGGGTAAAAGGGGAACCGGCATCAGGCTTTTCACCACGTTATATCCAAATCCGAAGATAAGGGTGGTGCCGATAAGGGAAAGATGAGCCCGTTGAATCTGTGTCATCGGGGCAAAGATAAAAAATAAGGAGGGGAGGCCGCAGGCCTCCCCTCCTTATTTCCCTTAGCAGATCAATTATGAAATTTTAATCTCTTTTTTCAGTTCGACTTTGGCTTCGTCTTTCTTGGGCAGAGCGATCTGCAGAATACCATTTTCATAGTCGGCTTTGATCTTCTCCAGATCGATGGTTTTTGGAAGGGTAAAGGAACGGCTGAATGAACCGTAGTAAAATTCCTTCCTCGAATAATTTTTACCTTCTTCCCGTTTTGAGTCTTCCAGTTCAGCGGAGATCGTTAAGATATTGTTGTCCAGGTCAATCTTGAAATCATCTTTTTTCAAGCCCGGAGCAGCGATTTCAAGCTGAAACAAATCTCCATACTCTATGATATTGGCGGCAGGGTCGCTGAATCTTTTTCCAAAAAAGTCGCCCAGGTCATTGTCGAAAAAGTTGGTCATCATGTCTGCTAAGGAATTTCTGTGTTGCCATCTGATAAGTGTCATAGCTTTTTTCTCCTTTCGATTAAATTAAACTTGATTGTTTGATCCGGAATAGTCAACTTTTATACCAGGCCCGGAACATGAAACGTATCAGACAAAATGACATATAATAAAAAAACCGGCAACGACAAATTGTCCGCTTTTTGTTTTCGTCGATGACAGGCCAGAAGGAAAATCTCCGGGCCGAAGCCCGGGAAGCGGGCTTCGGCCCGGAACGTTAACCACAATGCAGGTAGGTATTAACCAACTTCATGATCTCTTTTTCATTATCCTTGATTGACTCACGAAGGTTCTGGTCATTATAGCTCCTGAGGCGCTTCATTATCCCATCGAGGATCTGATGAGGGAAAACCTTATATTCTTCGTAGATGGACCGATGTTTTTCAAGGTATTCAGCCGAGTGCCAGCAGGAATACGGAAGTTGATTAAGCTGACTTACCCGGCTTTTATACTTTTCTTCAAAGATATTGACATCAACATACGATTTTTCAGCCAGAGCAAGGGCATTCTTCATTTCATGACCATGCCGGGCTGCAACAGTAAGTCCTGCAAGCAGAAGATAAACATCAGCAGAACCATCAGGGCAGCGGAACTCAACCGTCTGCCGGCTGCTGAAGCCTTTTTCCGTTTCACTTTCAAAAGGATTGGCATCAGAAATCATCTTATGCTTGCTTCCCCATCCCAGAGGAACCCTGACGAGGACCGAACGGTTCCGGTCACCCCAGCAGATGTTTGTCGGCGCTTCCTGATGGGGTACCAGACGGAAATAGGAAGTAGGGATCATATTCCCGAAAGCTGTCAACGACTGTGATAGATCCAGATAACCGGCAATCGCTTTCAGGGCAGTTTCAGAAAGCTTTCCGTCTTTCATCATGGCACTTTCCCCATCCTTCATCAGCCGGGTATGGATATGCATTCCACTCCCGGCCTTTCCGGTGGTGATTTTAGGGGCAAACGTGATCGTAACCCCGTATTTATATGCCAATGAACGTAATATCCATTTGGCAATCAGCAATTGTTCCGCAGCGCTTTCCAGGTTGACAGGTGTGAATTCGATCTCATTCTGCTCGAATGAGAGTCCTGATTCCGTAAAATTTCCAACTTCGGAATGACCATATTTAATATAGCCGCCACACCGGGCAATGGCTTGCATGGCTTCGATACGCAATTTTTCCCATTTGCAGAACGGGGATGATTCATGATAACCGCGCTGATCAGCTGCTTCAAAAAGGATATCTTTCTCACTGATCACGTAGTACTCCAGCTCCCCCATGACCTCAAAGGAAAAGCCGGTCTTTGATTTCAGCACCTCGTGCGACTTCCTGAGGATATATTCCGGCGAATTGGCGAAGGGTAACCCATCCTTATCGTAATAGGAACAAAGCACATCAACCGAAGGGATTTCAGAGAATGGATTGACAAAAGCGGTCCGGTACCGGGGTATGACATAAAGATCCGATGAACCGGCTTCCACATAATGGGGAAACAGACTGGAACCATCTACCCGCTCTCCGGCGCTCAGAACATTCTCAAGATGCCTCCTGCTTTTGATGATGAAATTCAGGGTTTTTAAGCGACCATCGGCACCGGCATACCGGAAATTGAGCATCTGGATACCATTGGCTTCAATAAAACGAATGAGATCGGCCTTTGTGAACAAGTCGGAAGGCTTGTCCAAAAACCGGACGAGAAGATTGGGATTCAGTGTAAGGGATTCGTTCATAACCTTAACGGATCAGAAATGTTCAAAAGCAGGCAAAAGTAAGAAATTTTATTAATTTTGATGCTTTTCAACGGTGACAGGTGAAATATGGGACCAAACATCAACGAAATTATCTTCTTTATTTCCTTTCTTGTCATAATCATCCTGTTGTTGGTAATCGACCTGGGATTCTTTAATAAAAAAAGCCATATCCTTTCCTTTAAGGAAGCACTATCCTGGTCGATCCTGTGGATCGCGATCTCCATCCTCTTTTATTTCATCATCCGTTACCACGGGAACTGGATTCACGGTATGGATACAATTGAAAAACTTCAGACGCGGATCAGCAACTACCATCATCCCATTATCATTCAGGGAGTGACCCTCCAGCAAGCAATTGATCTGTACAACCGCAACCTTTCCCTGGAGTATTTGACCGGGTATCTGATCGAGTATGCTCTTTCGGTGGACAATGTTTTCGTTATCGTCATGATCTTTCTTTCCTTTAACATCGAGCCACGACATTATAAGAGGGTACTTTTCTGGGGAATCCTTGGAGCCATCATCATGCGGTTCCTGTTCATTTTTGCCGCCAGCGCGCTGATCCAGCGTTTTGCATGGTTTCTGTTTATATTCGGTGGCCTGCTGGTTTTCATCGGAGGGAAAATGGCTTTTGACTTTTTCTTTGCCAGATCAGATCAGCGGATCGACACGGAGAGGCATCCGGTTGTGAAGCTCGCATCCAGATTTTTTCATGTCACAAAGGAAAACCGTCAGGAAAAATTCTGGGTACGGCAAGGTGGAAAACTCTTCATTACACCCTTGTTTATTGTTCTGTTGGTCATCGAATTTTCCGATGTCCTTTTTGCCATCGATTCGGTTCCGGCAGTTTTTTCAGTCACTGAAGATCCCTATATCGTATTTTTTTCCAACATCTTCGCCATCCTGGGGTTAAGGTCGCTCTTCTTCCTGCTCATGAACATCATTAACCGTTTTTATTATCTCAAATTAGGTCTTGCGGTTTTATTGACCTTCGTCGGTCTTAAGATGCTCGGACATGAAATCTATAAAATCGACACGGTCACATCACTATACATCATCGCCGCTATTTTAGCGGTCACGATGGTTGTCTCAATCATCCGGGCTGTCATTTTCCGAAACAGGAAAAAACACCCGGGAAATGAAAAAGGTCTTTAAATCCTGAGAAGAATATCATGAAGAAAAAGCAAGAAGAGCTGCTGGAAAATCAGGATATTGAGATCCGGCTTCTCATTGAAGCCATTTTTCAAAAATATGGTTATGACTTCCGCAATTACTCCCAGGCACATATCAAAAGACGGATCATCAATCGCTTTAACATATCCGGGTTGAAAACCATTTCAGAAATGATTCATGAAGTCCTGAACAATCCGAAGTTCGTAGAGATCCTCCTTATGGACCTGTCCATCACGGTAACAGAGATGTTCAGAGATCCTTCTTTTTACAAAACCATACGTGAAGAGGTGATTCCGATTTTGCAGCCTCATCCGTTCATAAAAATATGGCATGCCGGATGTTCCAGCGGAGAAGAGGTTTATTCCATGGCCATCATCCTGAACGAAGAGGGATTATACAATAAAACCCAGATCTATGCCACCGATTTTAATCCGGTTATTATCCGGCAGGCAAAAGAGGGAAATTATCCCATGTCGAGGATGAAAGAATTCACCATCAACTATCAGAAAGCCGGCGGGAAACATTCCTTCGCTGATTATTACTCTGCCCATTATGATTCGGCAAAGTTGTCAGATTCTCTTAAGAAGAACATAGTTTTTGCGACACACAACCTGGTCACCGACAGTGTTTTTGCAGAAGTCAACATGGTAATCTGCCGGAATGTACTTATCTACTTTGACCGGCTTTTACAGGACAAAGTGATCCAGCTGTTTGCGGAAAGCCTGGCTGGCGGCGGGATCCTTTGCCTGGGTTCAAAGGAGAACCTCCAGTTCTCGGAACTGTACGATCAGTTCTCTCCTTTGGTGGAAAGTGAAAGGATCTATATGAAGAAGCATTCAGTATAAATGGATTCGTTGTGACAGGTTCCAAGCGATACAAAGCCGTGGTGATCGGCTCTTCCGCCGGAGGGTTAAATGCCCTGAAAACCCTTTTTCGTGGATTGGATCACCGGTTCAGGTTACCGGTCATCATTGTTCAGCATATTAGTCCCAATTCCGAAAACTACCTTATTCAGATTCTGAATGAATTGAAAAAAATAAAGGTCAAAGAGGCCGATGAAAAAGAAAAACCGGTCAAAGGGACAGCATACATTGCTCCGCCGAATTACCATCTGCTCATAGAACCTGACCAGACTTTTACCCTCACGGTGGATGAGCGGGTGAATTATGCACGACCGTCCATCGATGTCCTTTTTGAAACGGCCGCTGAAGCCTATCAGGATACACTGATCGGCATTATTCTCACGGGTGCAAACAACGACGGAAGCTCCGGGTTAAAGAGAATCAAGGAATTTGGAGGGTTTACGATCGTTCAGGATCCAGATACGGCCGAGGTGGATTCGATGCCCCGGGCCGCCATCCTGACGACTTCCGTTGATAAAATCATGTCGATTGAAGAAATATCTGCCTTTTTGAATACGTTGGATGAAAACTAACCCAAGCATTTAATACAGCCTGGATAAATGTTAAACCATTTATTTTGTATTTTTCTTCCTTTTTTCTGCATGACCATTATTGATTGAAATGCCCATTCCGGATCACCCGGAGTGTTTGTGGAAATAACTATCGAGCAAATTCTGGGCAGCGGCATAGGGATTCATTAAACCCGTTGTAATCTCTTTTTCGATCCCGGGAAGGAGTGATGTAATATCCTTTCTGGAGAAAAAATGGGTACGTAGACCCTCTTCGATGCTGTCAAATAATACCTGACGATTCTGTTCCATTCGTCTTTGGTGAAATTTTCCATTTTGGGTCATAAGGGTATGATGGTCGAGTATTATATTCCAGACCCGGTCGATACCTTCTTTAGTACGTGAAGAACAAATGTCGGCAACAGGCGTCCAGTCTGTATCAGAGGGAGGGAAGAGATGCAGGGCGTTTGCATATTCGACCCGGGCTGAGAGGGCTTTGGAAAAGTTGTCTCCGTCGGCTTTATTGATCACGATGGCGTCGGCCATTTCGATGATGCCGCGTTTGATCCCCTGAAGTTCATCACCAGCTCCGGCCAGCATCAATAAAAGGAAAAAGTCGACCATGGAATGGACGGTTGTCTCCGATTGGCCAACACCGACGGTTTCCACGAATATGACATCAAAGCCTGCCGCTTCGCACAAGATGATTGTTTCTCTCGACTTGCGTGCGACGCCACCCAGAGAACCTGCTGATGGGGATGGACGGATGAAGGCATCCGGATCCACCGATAACTCTTCCATCCGGGTTTTATCACCGAGGATGCTGCCTTTCGACCGGCTGCTGCTCGGATCGATGGCCAGAACAGCCAGCTTATAACCGTTACCGGTCAGATAGGTGCCAAGAGCTTCGATGAAAGTACTTTTCCCTACCCCGGGTACCCCGGTAATACCGACACGTATCGATTTTCCGGAGTAAGGCAGACAAGCCGCAATGATCTCCTGTGCCACCTGCTGGTGTGAGGGAAGGGAGCTTTCGATCAGGGTAATTGTCTTGCTCAGGATGGTACGGTTCCCGGAAAGGATTCCATCCAGGGATTCCTGCTTTCCGGGAAGCGATTTCTTCCGGCTTCTAATTTTTCCTACCGCCTCAGTGTTAATCGGATTGGGTTGTTCAATCCCACTCATCACCCGTAATGCGCTGCCGATGTCTTCTTTGTTTTTGCCCATCTGAAAAGGCTCTGCCGGCAAAATTAATTAGATTTTCATTGAAATCTTTATTAATTTTGCACCCCGAAACTCTCCGTAGCTCAGTTGGTAGAGCATCCCGGTCTTTTAACCGGGAGGGTCGAAGGGGCAGAAGAGTTTGAGGAATATCTCTCCGTAGCTCAGTTGGTAGAGCAATTGACTCTTAATCAATGGGTCGCAGGTTCGAATCCTGCCGGGGAGACAGACAAATCACGGAAGTGCCCGAAAATAAAGCGTTTTCGGGCACTTCCGTATAATTTCGAAACAATATTCGGAATATCACTCAGTTATTTATCCCATTTTTGGCTGGAATTACGCTTCTTAAGTGTAAAGCCATTTTAGTTCAAACCATTTTACCTGTATAGTTTTTTCAGTACGGGACAATAGCATTTACATTCAATCATCCTGCGTCCATCCTGCGTCCATCCTGCGTCCATCCTCCGACCATCCTGCGTCATTCCCCCATGAAAGAAACTATGCGACTATTATTAATGAAGCATGAGAATGGATATTTTTTCTATTTTAGCAAATGTCAACACCTGCCGCATTATGACCCTGTATAAACTGTCATCAATCCTCACGGCAATTCTGATTTTTATCCTTGCCGGACTCACCGGATGCAAAAAATCAGAACCCGGATACCATTTCGAGTTCCAGTTCCTGACCGAGCAATACAAGCCACTCAACTATACAGAAAACGGTGAACTGACAGGCCTTGCGCCTGAACTGCTGAAACAGGTTTGTCTTCAGCTTGATATTCCATTCGAAGTTAATATCCTTCCCTGGGACCAGGCGTATGCAAAAGCACTTCAAACAGATAATGCCGTCCTTTTCTCAACGATTTTAAATGCCCAAAGGAAAGACCTGTTTAAATGGGCGGGACCCATCGCAAGCCTTGACTGGTTGTTCTACTCTTCTTCACAGAACCCTATTGTCCTGAACTCCCTGGAGGATGCAAAAAGTATAGGGAGGATAGGGGCGCTTCAGGATTATGCCATAACGCAGTTTCTTACCAGCGAGGGATTTACCAACCTTGTTATCTGCAAGGATAATATTGAAGCCTTTGACCTATTGCTGAAGGGGGAGATCGATCTCTTTCCCTCCGACTGGCTGACTGCCAGGGCTGCCCTTGAAACGCTGAACCGTTCTTTCTATTCGGTGGCCGAACGCCTGACCATCCGTACCGACCTTGTCTATTTTGCATTCAATAAAAAGATTCCCGATGATGTGGTCGCTGACTTTCAGAGTGAGCTGGACAGGCTAAAGGTGAACGGCGTCATGCTATCGTGCTATCGGAAATTCATGAACTCCTCTGATTTTCCCGGGAGCTTCCAGATATATACGGAGAACTATCCTCCCCTCACTTACCGTGATGCCTTTGGGAATATCACCGGTTTCGGCACCGAGATCGTCAGGGAGATCATGGGAAAGATTGGCCTATATGCCGATATACGGCTTACCCTGTGGAGTGTCGGGTATGACCTGGCGCTGAACATTCCGAATTTCTGCCTCTTTACAATGGACCGAACCCCCATCAGGGACACGCTCTTTCAATGGGTGGGGCCACTGGGCACAAACACGACCTATTTTTACACAAAAGCCGGTTCAGGAATTACGATAACCTCACTTCAGGATGCAATGAACCTTGCCTCGGTCGGCACCGTGAATTCCTGGTTCTCTGACCAGTACCTGAGATCCCTGGGATTTACCAACCTTGTTTCCGACAGCGATCCGGTGCTTATGACAAAAAAGCTAATGTCGGGTGAGATTGAGGCATTTGTCTGCTCCTGCGTTACCTTCCCGGATATCCTGCACCAGGCAGATTACAGTTACAGCCAGGTCGTTCCTTCCTTCCCGCTTATGTCATCGGATTATTACATTGCATTTTCCAGAAACACATCGACGGCCATCGTCAGTCGATGGCAACAAGCTCTTGATGCTTTGAAGCAGGAAGGCACTTACGATGAGATCTACAGAAAATGGTTTAACTGATTTTCCACACTTTTCCTGATGGTTTCCGGGTCACCGGTCCGTTTTTCAATATCATCCGTCAGTTTGAAACATTTGACGAAAGCCGATTTGCCATCCGGCTGTGCCTCCGTCATCTTGATCACCATATTCAGAGGCTTCACCCGGGAGCCATCGGCTCCGGTAATATCATTGGTAAGCCAGGTACCAATGCCGTAAACGGAAAATATCCTGTTTTGTGTCTCATTCTCTATGGCGGACATCCTGGCACAGCTGTCGATGGAATCTGAGAAAACAAGGATTTTTGGGATCATTCCGTTGGGCAGGACGATATTCTTCTCCAGGTAGTGCCGGATGGCTTTCCTGGCAAAAGCAATGGGGTCGCCGGAATCCTGCCGGATACCATCAAAAAGCTTGGAATAGAACAGATCAAATTCCCTGAAGAAAACTTCGGTTGTATAGGTATCGGTCAAAGCGATCCCCAGCGCCCCACGGTAAGTCTCGATCCATTTATCCAGCGCAGTTTTCGTGGCTGAATGAACACCAAACTTTGCGGCATGGAACATGAACCATTCATGGGCCTGTGTCCCGCTGGCTGGGATCCCGAATTTGCGGGCAAACATGACGTTGCTCGTACCGATGATCGTTCGGGGTGCCGTTTGAATGAACCATTCGATAACTTTTTCCTGTACTTTCTTTGATTTCCTCCTGCGAGTCCCGAATTCAATAACGTTGATATGAAGGGAAGCGAATTCCCGGAATTTTGATTCCCAGCGGGGGATGTTCACATCAATGGCATCGGAGATCTTCTTCGTCTGAAAATAAAGTTCAGAGATGCAAGCCATTAACGGAACTTCCCATAGGATAGCCTTATGCCAGTAACCTTCGATCGTGATGTCGAGCTTGCCATTGTTTTGCCTGATGGTAACCTCATCCGGGTCGAACCGGTATGATCTCAGATATTCCAGATAATCCTGGCCGAACCAGGGGATTTTCCCTGCCAGGTGTGATTCGATCTCCGCTGTGAAACGGATCTGCTCGAAAAAGCGGACCTGTTCCTGCAGGACTTCGCTGAAACCCGGAGGAAATTCTATAGATGGGTCCCTGAAAATAAGCGAATACCTGACCTTTGCTTCCGGGTAATGCCTCAGGACCGCATATTGCATAAAGAACTTATAGGCATCCTGATCGTCAAAACTGGTAATGATCGGTATCGGTTTCATGGATCCCGCAGGAAAAAATGAGTAACTTTGATGTTTTCATGATGGCCCGGCGGTCCGGCATGAATTACCACAGGGCCAGGTCCTCATTATACAAATATATGAAATACCCATACGAACAACGTTCATACAAACCAAAAATGATAATAATGGGTATTCCATTTGACCATTAAAATCAAAATTATTAACAAATGAAATGTTAATAGGATTTTCTTCACCATTCCAGATTGAACGGAAAATCCGTCTGACCGGGGAAGTGCATAACTATGAATAAGAAGACAGCTGATATAAAAGGAAACAAAAAAGTAAGGGTGATTTATAGCAAAACAGCATCCCATTGTGTGGAACCGCAGAAAGGATTTACCTGGGCCTGTCCGGATGAACTTCCGGTTGATGGCGGGGATGAGATCGTACCGGAGCTGAAGGGGCAGAACAGCCTTGTAGCCTTTAAAACGGTGTCGAAGGAAATTCATCCACCCAATGCCATATGGATCGCCACCCCGGATCATCCCCAGCTGAGCAGGATAGAAGGCGAAAATGTCGATCTTCGGTGGAATCCGCATTGCATTTCCGGGACAAAAGGAGTCGAGCTCATCGACGGGATGGAACCGGTATCAACCTATGATTTTCTGGTAGCAAAGGGATTCGAACCCGATCTGCATCCTTATTCATCATGCTACCACGACCACAAGAAAAAGGTTTCGACGGGTTTCATCGAATGGCTCAGGGTACGTGGTGTCCAAACGGTTATAGTCGGAGGACTGGCAACGGATTATTGTGTGGCAGCAACCTGCAGGGACCTTTCGAGTGCCGGATTTCAGGTCATTCTGAACCTGGGAGGTTGCAGGGGTATTGGAATGAAGGAAGAGATAGCAAAATGCCTTGAGGAACTAATCAGGGATTTTCATATCATTGTTGTCGATTCCTACAGGGATATTGAAGTGACCGGAAAACCGGTTGGCTGACAGAACAGAATTAATGTTCTTCAGGGTGACGGCTTACAGGTAAAGACAGTAATGGATCAATTTCACAATAAGACCCGGTTAACAAAATGGTAACCTAAAAACCAACAGTATGAAAAAGCTTATTTTTTTAATTTTCCTTGCCGGATGCCTTGATTCCGGAACGATGGCACAGTCCGGTAACAGCAACAACCAGCTGGCATTAAAGAATGTTCAGATTCTGCCCAAAATGGGGATGGAACAAAAGTTTGAAGCCGCAGTCCTTTCTTTTAACCGGAAATTCTCCGAGGATGGTCAGTGCATTGCCAAATTAAGGAGGATGGAATTCGGCAGAAATGCAGGATGGTATACATGGGTGCTGGGTCCTGTCGCTTACAGCTCCCTGAATATCTGTCTTGCCAAAGAAGGAAGTTATAAGCAAGAATGGAATGCCACGATCGATCCTCTCATAGAGGAATACGGTGAAACGAACTTTTATAATTTAGATCTGGACCTTTCCTTCGGATTAGAGTTGTTGAAGAAGTCGAAGTACTATGAAGTCTGGTCTGTTGATCTTAAGCCCGGCCAGGAAAACCCGTTCAGGGAACTGGCAGGGAAACTGAAAAAGGTGTATGAATCGGAGAACAGGATTGCATTCCTCGTTTTTGAAAACAACATTCACAGGAAGGATGGTCCTGATGTCTTGATGCTGTGGACCTTTAACAATTACGACGAATGGCGGAAAGATCCTGGACCCAGGGCCACCTACGAAAAATTGTTTGGCGCTGGTACGTGGAAATCCGCCCTGGAGGAATGGAATAATATGATCGTTGATTACGAGACGGATATCAGATTGATGATCGATTAAACCGTTACCCGGTCCTCATCAATTTTTCGCACAGGATGGACGACAGGATCATCGACAGGCGCTTTTGAAGGACCGGCAGCGAAGAATAGCAGACGATGGGCAACACCCATTCAAGCAAGGCAATGTAATAGGGAACGGGGTCACGGTTGCCTCCGGCGCTATCGAAGGCATATTTCCTCATTTTCAGCGTCAGTGCTGAATTTTTCCTCACTTTTTCTGTATGCTTCCCGGTATATCTGATCAACGGAATATCATCGAGGTATTCAGTTTTATAAAAATCGGAGATGAAATCAAGATAATCAGCCATATCGGTTTCATTTTCGACTGACGCGTTGTCGACCATGAAAATAGCTTCGAGGCGGGCGAAATCGGATATTACTGACCTTGGTCTTGTCTCGGAAAAATCGATGAGGTATACATTCATGCTTTCATCCAGCAGGATATTCTGCATGTTCAGATCGCCATGGCAGATCCCGGTAGGATATTCCATGCTCCAATCGCGGCGCCGCGCGTACTCATGCTTCAGGAACCAGTATGGGTTCAGGATCGGACGATCCGCTTCTTGCACTTTCAGGAATTTCTCGTCGGCCGAGATGGAAAAAAGTTCAAGCGCCATCTGGCAGATATGAGGGAAGAAGGTGAATGTGGGATCATGATCCCTGAAGGGGAAAATGGTTTTTTTCACCGGCTGGCCATACCAGGGGTTCAGGATCTGGAGAAAAACCTTGTCGAAAAGCGGCTCAAGAAAAGCAAAATCCTCTTTGTGATAATAGTGCGTCAGCCATTTCAGCTGGCTCGATTCGCCCCCGATACCAACAAAATTGTAGCGAAGCGCCCCTGTTTCTCCATAGTACTCCGTACCCAGCACCATTGCGCTGTTATTGAAAATATAGGGCAATGCGTACTGCCTGCATCGTTCTGACTCACGGGAGACCAGCTTCCGGTGACCGATCTTGAGAACGGTTGGTCTCATTTTCCGGCCCTCATGGTCGAATGAAGTAACGAAAAATGTTTGCGCTGTATAACCCCCGTGAAGAGGATCAATCTGAAGCCTTGAGGAATCAGAGTAAAGCAGTCTTGCCAGGAAAGCCTGATGGGGTTCAAGAACGAATCCCTCCTTCACACGGATATCCAGCCTCTTTGTCCTGCCGTCGACGAACTGGCAAGCAGGAAAGAGCCAGGCCACAGGATTTTCAAGGGACTTTTCAGTATTAAATGGCTCAACGGCAACAACATTCTCAAAGTCAAGCTGGTGACGGATGATCTCTCCAAGGGATTGTTCTCCCGCTGAAGTATCGAACCGTGACAACCTGAATGTTACCCCAATGAAATCCTTTTTGTTTTCACTTTCTCCCAGTAAAAACCGGAACCGATCCATCCGGTTCTCTTTGATGATGCCTGCAAGAAAGGAATTATTCATAAGTAAAAGGCTTAGAGAAGGCTCCTCCTTTTCCTGGTTCGTAAGGGCCACAAGGATGACGGAATCTTTCGGCAGGTCATTCTCCCTGAGATGAGAGATTGCTTCGAACAACTGACGGGAAGTTACTTTTTCCGGCGTGTTCAGTTTCAACAGACCAAACGGAATTGATCCAAACGACAGCGTCTCGTGTACCGGTAGTCCGGTTTTAGCCGGATCGGAAATGATCCTGAAATCTGGCTCTTTATTTTTACCATGAGGCAGAAAGGCGGAGCAATTAATCAGCGCAGCAAAGAAATCTGTGCCCCTGTCACCATCTGTACCTTTACCGGAAAGTGATCCGAATCCAAGCGCATATCCCAGTTCATGATAACTGACTATTTCGGGTTCCACCCGGAATTGTCCCGGGAGGATATTCTCTCCCGAGGGCTTGTAGACCCATTGATTCTCAGCGAAGGAGATCTCCCTGAGATCAATCTTCTTGTGCTTCCTCATCCGGATCACAGCCAGTGCAGCTTCAACGGTGGGTTCCAACTGCAAACCAGTATGCAGACCTGCCATCTCAAGAACATGAAAAACCTCGGAAAAAACACCTGTTATGAAAAGTTCATCCTGGGATGCCAGCAACCTCTTCCTGGTTTTCAGAAGTATCCTGATTCCGGCACTCGACAGGTAATGGCATTCCGACAGGTCGATAATGATGTCGCCACCATTTTCATACAAAGCCGCTATGGCAAGGTCAAGGTCATTGCAGCTGTTGGCATCAATCCTGCCTGAGGGTTTGACACAGCGGATGTTCTTATCCGTGATAATCTTCATGATCAATCAGTTTGATGGTCTTTTTTCATGACCAGAAGGATTCAAAGGTAGTGAATTGCTGCGGATGGCGGTCAACCAGCGGGGATCAGGAATTTACCTGACCAATGTAACCGTACCCGTCATTTTCTTTGTTTCCCCGGAGGGATTTATGTATGTGAGGGTATACACATACACTCCAGAAGGAGCCTGTTTTCCTTCAATTGTACCATTCCATCCCTGACGGATATCTTGTGTTTCAAAGAAATTTCCTCCCCATTGGTCAAAAATAAGCATATGAAAAGCGGTAATCCTTTCGGGCTGGACCACTGGCAGGAACAGGTCGTTTTTCCCGTCGTTATTTGGACTGAATGCATTGGGCATTATCAGTGGCACAAAACAATGCAGCATCATTACCGAATCGGTTGCATAACAAATTCCCGCATTATTTATGGTGACTTTATACCATCCTTCGTCAATAACCAGGATGAAATATGTGCTATCGCCTGTGTTCCATAAATAATGATCGTACCCTTGCGCAACTTTCAGCTGAACCTGTTCACTGAAGTACAATGTGTCGTACCCCATGTTTTCATCGCAAGGAGAACTTATTGTAAAATGAATTTCAGGGATTGAGACTATCTCAAGCGATTTTGTGATCGTGTCCGGACAACCACCATCGCAAGAAACAATCATTGTCACGTTAAATTTTCCAACGGAGTCATAGATATGCTGGGGATTCTGAATATTTGTGACAGCCGGGGAGCCGTCTCCAAAGTCCCATATCCAATTTCTCGTGACATTTGGATTTACTGTACTGGAATCATGAAATTGGACATTGGTACCAATGCAGTTATGCTGCGGGTATCCAAAATCGGCATTTACGAGTGCGGGGTTCAAGGTATCCTTCACGGTAACTGTACAACCACTTACTGATGTAAGTACACAACTGTCAACCATTCCAATGACCGGGTTGTAAATGATTCTTGACTGTGTTGTGTCACCATTCGACCATAAATAAGAAAACCCGGGGGGTGCGGTGACGGTGGCAATCGTGTCACCCGGACAATAACTAAATGTTAATTGTACCTTGCTACAATATGCAGATAGATAGGCATATCCGAAGTGAATGCCCAAAGCGCAATCTCTTGTTGTGAAAATGATTGAAACCGTTTGCCCGATATACTGCGTCAGATCTATTCCCACGGTGGTCCAATCCTTCCAGGCAACATCCGTGCAGGAATGCCAGGTCGGTATTCCCTTGTGTGCACAAACAAAGTAATAACCACAGAACGGGTCAATAACCTTGCCGGAACTATCGGCCACTTCAATGGTGAAATTTGGCTTTTCGTCAGGATTGTGAGGCACGTCTTCAATCACAACAGCATATTTGTAAATAAACAGGTTTGTTTCTTCAGTCACATTAACCGAATACCTCAGCTGCTCAGCCTGGGAACCAATGTCATTACCGAGCCTGACTGAATATTCTTCGCCAGGAGGGATTGGATTTAGTTCATTACATGTATTTAAATCAAAAGTTGCGGGAGCTTGAATAATCGTGTGTCTTGTTATTGCAAATCCCATGTGAATTGCAGGATTCCAAAAATCCCCATAATATCCTTCCCAATAGGAAAAATCTCCAAGGCTGAAGTCTGAATTAGGACAATTGCTTTGGCTTTGCCCAAATGCTGAAAAAACGAAAATATGGGTAAAAATATAAATGGCAAAGGTTAATGTTCTGTATTCGATATAGTTCGTAATGACACCCCTTCAACTTCAACCCCGGGCAGTTTTATTTACTATTATCAAAGGTAGTATAGTTATTCAAATCCCAGACATCCGGGACGATTCGGGATCCGGCACGGACTGGGAAGAAACCGGGTTCCAAATAGATTTGTATTTACCATTTTAGCTGTGACTCCCTTGCCATTGCTATTAACTGCCAATATGGAGGAATATATCCATATTGGTCAATGAACAACCTGACCTTTTCTTCAGTTTCGCTTCGGATCCGGGAATGGATGGCTGTAAAGGCATTGTTTTTCAATCCCTGTGTGGCGCTCATTCCTTCCGGTATGGGTCCCTCCCTATGGAACAGGTTGAGTATAACCGAATATCCCTTCACCAGCCTGGCAATCGGGAGCATCCAGAAGTTAATACGGATCGCTTCCCCTTTATCTGCACTTTCCAGCATAACATCCATAACGGCATTATAGATATGATCCCTTAACAATGTCTGGGGATCCCGCCATTCGGCTACGACAACAAGCTGCGGGTCGTATTCCAGATCGGATGGCATCATGGTGACAAAATTCTCTACCCCGAAATTGTGAAGTAACATCACAACACCCGGGGAAGAAATGGTGGAAATTGCCTGCCAGAGATAAATACCATACCGCTGGTAGGCACAGGAACCCACTTCTGAGCAAAACATAGCCGAAGGATCATGAAAGTTCATTGTAAAATCGTAGGGAATATGCCTGGTGAGTGCCTCATGGTAAATATACTTTGCAGCCTTTTGCGGGACCATCGGATCTTTGATTAGCTGGGGAAGGTCTGCGCGGGGTCTCATCACCATGAAACGCAACTTTTTATCAGCAATGTACTGTGCGACCGAAGAAACGGCTACGCCCCTTTCTATATGTGCCTCAACAAGGTAGGGAATGGTTGTTTTTTCATCCACATAGATTATGGCAACATGTGAAAAATTACCCGAATAATCGTTCCCTCTTGATATCAGGGCGGAAACTACCGCTCCGCCGCGGGAAACCAGAAGATCACCGCTGTGTACAGTGATCCCGAATATCTTTGCTGAGGGTGTTACCGATCGTTCATCCTTTATGAACATCTCAGGATCGAATGTCATTCCGGGCGACTGCAACAGTAGTTCCTCAATGGCAGCCCTCATGCCGTAAAGGACCCGGTAGATCGTGTTCCTTGCGATCCTCGAATTCATATCCCAGCGTTGTGATTGCAACTTAATGCTGTTGCGAACCCGGGTATAGTAGCTGATGAACCAATCGTTGGATTGTTTCCCGGCTGCTACCACCGGTGCTATCTTAAAGAAGTCGTAAACCAGTTCGTCAAACACAGGATCTTCAGGCGGCAACCATTCACCTTCTGTTTTACACAGAGCAGTTTCTGCTTTGTTCTTCAGTTCAATTATCTGAACCTCACGGAGGGCCGGATCTGCTAACCTCTCTTCCCGGAAGGTTTTTTCCAGTCCCTTCCAAAGATCATCTTTATTCCATATAAAAGGCTCCTCCCCGGCCTTGTGGATCTTCACACCAGGAGGGGAGTCAGGGATCAGCAAAATAAGATATACCAGTAAAAGAGCTGATATAACAGTCAAAATCACCTTTCCGTTTTTTTTCATTTAAGGATTCTCCTTCTCTTTTTACCGGTTATCGGAGCAATATTACGCTTATCTCTTTTCAGTTGTTTATATGATCTGACTAAAAACAGACATTCTCAAACAATGTAAAAAACTAAAAAAGATCAAGTATCCAATACAGGTCTTCATATCCAACGGCCGCATTAAGGGTTTCCTTCCTGTATCCTGATTGTCAGCATTATACATGGCATTGTACCCCAAAGCGGTGCTCCGGCTATTGGCCTTATTATTAGCCAATGCATCATATTCCTGGGCTGCGTTGCTGATGCCCGTTGGTTGTAATACTTGGCCCGGTGTCCGATGGCGGTATTACGGTCTCCCGATGTTTTGTAGTGGAAGAAGTTATTAAAGGAGAATAAAGAGTGAATACGAGTCAAACCCAAGGATTTAAAGGCAAAAATAGAAGTTTTTTGTCTTACTAATGAAAGGGTTAAGTTGATCAACCCAGATTATCAACAATTACAGATACCATAAAAGCGCCGGATTCATAGAACTTACAGAAAATCACAGTATGTGTTAATTTTCATCTTTTTTACAGATGGATAAAACCGGGAAATGATTTTCAGGATCACATATATCCAAAATATAGTTTTGTAATGATCAGGATTAAAAATCTTTTTAATTTTATCTAAATAATAAATTAAAAGATGATCCGTATGAAAACGAGGATACTTTTTTTATCAACGACATTGATGTTTTCCGTCAACATGTATGCATTGATCCGGCATGTACCGGCTCAGTATACAACGATTCAAGCCGCAATCAATGCAGCATCTGCCGGGGATACCATCCTGGTGGCGCCCGGAACCTATTATGAAAACATCAATTTCAGAGCAAAAGACATTGTGGTTGCAAGCCAATACCTTACAACCAACGATACAGCCTTTATCCGTTCAACCATCATCAACGGAAGCACACCATCCAATACTGATTCGGCAAGTTGTGTCATCATAGCCGGCAAATACCCGTCCACCATACAGGACTCTACGGCAGCGATCATCGGGTTTACCATTACCGGTGGTATTGGAACCAAATGGGAAGACGAACATGGCCCGGGTAATTTTTACCGGGAAGGCGGTGGTATACTTGTCCAATATTTGTCACCACGGATCGAATTCAATCGCATTACCGCCAATTCCGCTACAAATATGCAGGGATTATCGAGTGCCGGTGGTGGCGGTATCCGCTGTGGCGACGGCAATCCAAAAATCCGGAATAATGTCATCGATTTTAACGCCGGCCGTTACGGTGCTGGAATTGTACTTAACTTTTCCGGAGCCGTTATCATGAACAATATCGTTGCAAACAATACAGGCGGTCAGGATTATGGCGGTTCAGGAATCTGGAGTTACGGCAACTCCACACTCAGTCTCCCGAAAGTAGTAAGGAATAACACGATTGTCAATAACAATTCAGCGACCTATGCAGGCGGAATCCTGGTGTGGAGTACATCCATGACCATTAAGAATAATATTATCTGGGGGAATGTAGCCCCGTCAAATCCCCAAATCAGAAATACAGGAGGAGCAATCGACATCTCTTATTGTGATGTGGAAGGAGGATACGCCGGATCGGGAAATATAAATTCTGACCCGTTATTCGACGTCATGAATTATTATTTATCGGAAAATTCCCCGTGCATTGACAAAGGAGATTCCACAATGGTTTACAATGATCCTGAAGACCAGTTAAATCCGGGATATGCGAAATTTCCGGCCATGGGAGTACTCCGGAATGACGTGGGTGCGTACGGGGGATCTGGCTCCAACCTGCTGGTGACATTTCCGACTGTTTACACTGCAACGGATGATCATGGCGGATCTCCTGGCGGGAATGTGATGTTCAATATTTATCCTAATCCGGCAAAAGATATCATTAATCTTGCTTTTTATCTCGACGCTGCGAGTGAAGTGTCCATTATCATGCTGAACCAATTAGGTGACATTGAAAGATCCTTTCCCGACGTAAAATTGACGCAAGGTTATCAAATTCTTCAACTTAATCATGGAAATTCACACCCTGGTATCCATTTCATTATCTTGAAGACAAATAAGACAACCTTAATGAAAAAGCTTGTAATCCTTGTATAAATACCTAGTCCCTTTTATCAATTGTATTAATGTCAGATGTAATGAGAACAATCGTAATGACATGGTTAGTCATAATGACGTTGTTGCCATGCAGTTTATTTTCTCAGGTCTTATCTGTTGCGGGAAACGAAAAGCCAGGTTCAGTAGTTTCAGGGCAGGTACGTTTCTCAGTGATCACCCCAACGCTTATCCGCATGGAATGGGACAGCTCGGGCATTTTCGAGGACCGGCCATCTCTGGTCGTCATCAACAGGACTACCGGGAATACTCCTTTCATTAGTCAGGAAGCCGGGGATGAACTGATCCTTCAAACATCTAAATTTAAGTTGTACTACAAAACAGGTTCGGGTAAGTTCATCGCTTCAAACCTCAGAATTTCCTATACCGATCCCATCACCGGAAAACCTGCATTATGGACGCCGGGACAAACCGACCCGGAGAACCTGAAAGGGACCTGGAGGACTTTGGATGGCTGTGACGGACAGGTGCGATGGAACGGAGACACCATCAGACTTGAAGATGGAATCTTGTCAAGAAGCGGGTGGTACCTGCTGAATGACTCAGAACGACTGCTTTTCGACGACAGTGAATGGCCCTGGGCCACCGTGAGGCCGAAGAGAAGCCATCAGGACTGGTATTTTTTCTGCTACGGGCATGATTATAAACAGGCGTTAAAAGATTTTACGCTTGTTGCCGGGAAGATCCCAATGCCACCAAGATGGGCTTTCGGCTACTGGTGGTCGAGGTACTGGAGCTATACTGATGAAGAGCTGAGAGAGATCGTCCTGAATTTTGAAAGGTTCGGCCTTCCCGTGGATGTCCTGGTCATTGATATGGATTGGCATAAGACCGACGGACTTGACTGGGACGAACGTGTAAAGAAAGACGAATTCGGACAGGAAATCGGGTGGACCGGTTTTACCTGGAACAGGAACCTTTTTCCGGAGCCGGAGAAATTCCTGAGTTGGACCAAGGCGAGAGGACTAAAGGTCACCATGAACCTGCATCCTGCATCGGGCGTGGCTCCATGGGAAGAAAAATATGCAGCATTTGCGGAGGCGATGGATTTTGATACGAACGGGCACCGGAATATCCCGTTTGAGATCGCCGATAAGAACTTTGTAAAAAAATATTTCGACATTCTGTTGCATCCCCTTGAAAAACAGGGGGTCGATTTCTGGTGGATCGATTGGCAGCAATGGCGGAACTCGAAACAGATGCCTTCGCTCAGCAACACCTGGTGGCTCAACTATTGCCATTTCACCGATATGGAACGGCAGGGGGAAAAGCGCCCGATACTCTACCACCGCTGGGGTGGTTTGGGAAATCACCGTTACCAGATCGGTTTTTCGGGCGATACCTATATTACATGGCAGTCGCTGGCCTTCCAACCCTACTTCACCTCTACAGCCTCGAACGTGGGATATGGTTATTGGAGCCACGATATCGGCGGGCATATGCTGAAGACAGAGGACCAGGTAATGAATCCCGAACTTTCTACACGGTGGATGCAGTTCGGCGTTTTCAGCCCGATCCTGCGCAACCATTCCACAAAAAATCCGAAGATCTTCAAGGAACCATGGTTGTATCCCTTTGATCACTTTGTGGCCATGCATGATGCCATCGGGCTTCGGTATGAGCTGGTGCCCTATATCTATAATGCAGCCCGCAAAGCTTATGATGAAGGCATCAGTCTCTGCCGGCCAATGTACTATGATTACCCGGAACAGCAGGAGGCGTACAGAAGCCCTAACCAGTATATGTTTGGTGATTGGATGATTGTCGCGCCTGTGATCTCACCGGCTCCGGAGGGCGATCCACTGACTACGGTAGAATTATGGCTTCCTGAAGGAAGGTGGATCGAGTGGGCAACCGGGTCGGAGATAGAAGGGGGTAAAAGGATGATCCGGGAATTCCTGGTCAACGAAATCCCGGTTTATGTGAAAGCAGGCAGTATCATCCCCGGATATCCGAAAATGAAAAATCTGGCAGAAGAACCCGGGGAAATGCTTATTACGGTATTCCCTGGCCCGGATTCTGAGTACCGGCTTTATGAGGATGACGGCGTAAGCAATGATTATACCCATGGGGCATATGCTATCACACAGATCGCCACCACCCATCGGACTGACGGTTCACTTGATCTGAAAATCGCGGCCCGTAAAGGTTCATATAAAGGAATGCCTTCGAAACGCACCTGGCATATCCGGCTGATCAACTCACTGGTGCCGGGAAAAATTGTTATCGGGGATAAAGAAATAAAGATGATTGAGCAGGAGCACACGGATGGCTGGTACTATTCAGCCGGCGATCTGAGCCTTCATATCATAATCCCTGATGCCGATCCTGCCAAAGACATTGTCCTGAAAATCGATTATTCCGACGGGCAAAATCAATCCAACCAGCTTGCCGGAAAGGCCGGATTATTCCGGAGGTACGCCATGGCGGGAAAAATCCTTAAGATCGCCTGGGGGTTTATTACCAATGGTCCACTTCCGGCCATCATCACACAAACTGAGCAGACCCCGACACGCATCAATTACAACCCCGCTACCCTTGTTAATGAATTAAAGCAATACGACGAAAACCTGAAGCTCATCCCCGGCATCATCAGAGAGATGAAGATTGATGAAATAAGTAAAACCAAGGTGAGGAGATTACTCAGTTTCTAAACCGGTTAAATTCTTTCTGCTGGTGGGTTGTTTGGTTTTTGTCACCAGCGGCATCCATGCACAATTCATAACGTTGGCCCGGAAAATAAAACAACCTTCCGTAACAGATCAGGAAAGAGTTTTGAATAGGATTCAGGAATTTGCGGTTTACAGGTTGATGGTGTAGGAATAGGTTTCAGCGTCCCTGTTTTTTTGTTCAGATCCCTCTTTGTGCTTATGCGTTTTTTTTGTTTCAGAAACCGTATAGCTGATATTGACCTGCGGTGGCCTGAAGTGGATCGTGGTTTTGGTGGTAACCTTTACCCGTACTCCCCGGTTTTTCACCTTTTCATATCTCAGTAAACCAATTACCCTTATGGCTTCTTCATCACATCCGTGACCCAGTCCCTTGAGAATTCGAGGATTTTTCACCAATCCATCATCGGTAATATCATATTCAACGATGACAAAACCATCGACACGCGCTTGCGATGCTCCCTCCGGATAACGGAGGTTTTCAGTAATGAATGCCCTGAAGGCCTTATTTCCACCTGTGTAGCGCGGAAGGTGAAGAAAGTTTTTTTTCTTTTGATGTTCTGTCATATCTCATCTCTTTCCCCGTAATGATGAATGGAAAAATCACAACAGGTTCAATCCTGCCTGCTGATCAGATTGCTCAGGAGCAACCGTACATAAACATCAAAGGAGGGATTGAATTTCCGGTATCCTTCCAGGTTGAGTGTCACATAATACATGCTGAAGCCGAGCTCGAGCCCGATCTGCCGGGTAAAATTGAAACCAAGTCCGCCGCCGACTTTTAATCCGTAACCGACCCCCCCCTGGATCACATTGTATTCCTGCAGACTGGTGTTTGGAATATAGTATTGGTCACCATAAATGTTGATCAGGGAGTATTCACGGTCAATTACATTGATCGAGGAGGTCAGTACCCGTGTATAATTCAGATTGAATGCAGCCTGGATAAACATGTTCATGATACTGGTGGAAATTCCGAATTTACGGTGAATGCCAAGGTCGATGTTCATCCTGCTTTCGGAGCCATGGATCCCAAGGATACGCAGGTCGGGTTCCCGGAGGTAGGTAGGAGGGTCGACTTCCACCGTCAGACCATCATCGGTCTTCAGCTTTGCATAATTGAACTCAAAAAATAGTCCCCAGTTGCGGACAAAATTGTACCGCAGAAAAAGCCCGCCGGTCAGGGCAACGGTATAATGCATATCGGTCGGAAGACCCCGGATGATGACGGTATCACTCGATTGTAATGCAAGGGCAATTTCGCGGTACCAGTAATAGTTTGACCAGACATAGCTCAGCTTATTTACATTCTGCTCGCTTCCGTTATAATAGTTGGCTGTGTACTTATCAGCAAAATAGGTCCCGAAGTTGACCCCGAATTCCCAGCGGGTGAATTTATTCTCATCTTCCTCATCCTCCTCCTCATTTTTAATGGAGTGAGATGGTTTTGATTTTTTACGGGTGTTATTTTCCTGTGAAAAACCAACCTGGCAGGGAATCAATAACAAAACAACCATTATCCGTAACGCCAGCGAATACCAGTTCATGATCAGATTTTATTTCTGTCTGTAAAGGTAGGAAATTCCTCGCTGACTCAATACCACGGTTAATATACCGATTTATACGCCTGAGCAGGAATGGGTTATTTATCATTGGTTGCATAAAGATATCGGATTAGAAAACCGTTTCAGGGTAAAAAATATTCACTACTTTTATTCCCGATTCCAGATAATTTCGTTGATCAATGAAAATCCTCCGTTTAATCAAAGCAGCCATCATTCCCCTGTGGGGACTGATTTTCCTTCTTACAACCGGATGCTGCAAACCGAAACAGATGAACTATGAACCTGTCCGGAATACCGGCATCAATGTAGGGGTACTCCTTTCGCTGACCGGATCCGGCTCCTCTTCGGGTGAAAGTTCACAGGCTGCGCTCCAGCTGGCCCGGACCGATATCCAGAACTGGTTCTCGACCCTTCATATCCCTTTAGGATTAACCCTGTTTGTAGAGGATACCAGGACCGATACCGCAATGGCCCTGCAAAAGTTAAAAACCCTTTATTCACAGGGCATCCGGTGGGTAATCGGTCCCTACAGCAGCGCTGAACTTGCCCATATCAAACCTTTTGCCGACCAGCATGGAATCCTGGTGATAAGCCCTTCGAGTGTTGCGGTTTCCCTGGCCATTCCAGGAGACAATGTTTTCCGGTTTGTCACTTCCGACCGGATCCAGGGTGAAGCCATGACTGCCTTGCTGACCAATGATACCATCAGACAATTGATTCCCATGGTCCGTGACGATGTATGGGGAAACGACCTGCTCCAGGCTACTGCTTCTGATTTTACAGCTCAGGGGGGAAGTGTCTCCGATCCGGTGAAGTTCAATGTCACCGGCAATGATCTTGCCGAAGCGGTTACGAGGCTGGACAATGCCGTTGGGGAAGCCCTGGAGGGATATGCACCATCGGAAGTCGGAGTATACATGCTCTCGTTTTCAGAAGGGACACAAATATTGAAAGCCGCTCAGGGTAAAGAAAACCTGAAAAAAGTACGGTGGTACGGAGGCTCGGCTTTTGCGCAGAACAGCACGGTGCTCACCGACACGGCTGCATCCGGTTTTGCTTCATCCCACGGTCTGCCATGTCCTGTTTATGGCCTCGATGAATCAGCCCGGTACATCTGGGAGCCATTACGCGCCAGGATCACCGGTATGATCGGACACCCGCCTGACGTTTACGCCCTCACGGCCTATGACGCCCTTTGGGTAGTCGTACGCACAGCCCTGGCCCTGGGTCCAGACATAAAAATTGAGAGGATGAAACAGTTCTTTATTGATGAGGCCGATCATTACTACGGGGCCTCGGGCAATACGCGTCTCGATGTTGCAGGCGACCGGGCAGAAGGGAATTATGATTTCTGGGCCTTGAACCCCTTTCCCGGCGGTGTTGAATGGAAACGGATTGCCTGGTACAACTCTGCAACGGGTACTCTGGTGAGGCTTCCACAGGTATTGAAATAATAACATCATAGGCTATATACAGATTATGCGAACAGGAAAATTACTTTTGGGTTTAGCCCTTTGTCTGGATTTACTGAATTTTTCTTTGACCAGCGCTCAATCCACAGGTTACGTTAAACAAATAATTACCGGGAATTCCGGGAAATTTGAGTTCACACCCCCCTATACGGATTGGGTTACGATCCAGTCCTTTAATCCGGAGACCAGCGGGGTAAATGTATTCAATACGATCTATACCCAATCAGTCCAGTCATTGGTCATCACCGGAGGGGTGGCTTTTATGGCAGCACAGGATTCCATTGTCAAATACGACCTGAACACCATGCAACGGATAACAGCGGTCAGAGATTCCGGCTTGAATCAGATGATCTTGTTCAACGGTAAACTAATCGTTTCAAAGCAATATCCGATAACAAATTTCTTTGTGGAAGTACTTGACACAGCGACCCTGGGAATTGTTGCTGAGATTCCCGGCATTTCCGGTGACTGCGGCGGGATAGCTACTGCCAGTGATACGGTCTATGTTGCCGTGAATGGCGGATGGATGGGAACGACAGGGAAACTGGCCGTCATCAATTCTTCGTCATGGACATTGAATACAGAAGTGGATTTCGGCCCGGAAGCAATCGGGATTTTCAATCTCTATGATTATCAGGGAAAGATCGTTTCTGTCAACAGAACTCCTTATGGAGTCATTGATACAGGTAGTGTCACAATTTACAATCCAATAGACCGTAGCTTCACGAATGTATTATTGACCCATATCGTGTCTTCCGGTGCCGGTGTCAAGGACAGCCTGCTTTACCTCGGCCTGGATTACGGAATCGGAACTTTTAACCTGAATGAGCTGGTGATACAGGATACCCTGGTCGTTTCAGATCCTGGATCATCGTTCTTTACATTTATTCTCTCTGCAACCGTTGATACTATTGACGGACGAATTTATGCGAATATCGGGGATTATATAACTCCGGGATATTGCCTTGTCAGCGCATTGAACGGAGATTCGATCACTACATTTTCTACCGGAATTTCTTCCGATGCCATTGCGGTTGATTACCGCACTTATCCTGCCGGTATTCCTGACATTTCAGCAGCACCTGCTTTAATGAACCTTTTCCCGAACCCGGTCTTAAATGACCTTACCGTAACCTTCAACGGGCTGCCGGATGTCAGCAGGTTACTTGTTACCGATATCCGGGGATCGGTCATGATAAACCAGGTAACCGGTTCCCCGAAAGATATATCCTTCTCAATTCCATGTCACTATCTTCCTCCGGGGATGTACTACCTGATCCTGGAGACCTCCAAAGGAAAGTTTGCAAGGCCTTTTGTGAAGCAGTAGCGGGTATTCATGAAGTTTGGAAATGAAATGGATCGCATTTTCATTGCGCCGGACCGATGATGGTTTCTCTTCTGATCCGGACAGGAATAAAAGATCAGTTTCCGAAAACCTTTTTTAATATATCGGTGGTACGGGCCAGTGGATCTTGCCGGATCTTTAATTCCTCTTTGGCGATCATGGTGAATAAGCCGGTAATGGCTTTATCCGTAACAAAATCGGTCAGGTTCGGATTTTGACGTGTTACAAACGGGATCTGGTTGTAGGTAGTAACTACCTGTTCCCAAACCTTTGTGGCATTGACTTTATCGAGCGATGCTTTGATGACGGGAGTGAATCTGGCTTTGAGCTCCGGGGTGGTTGTCTTTGCCAGATACCGGGTAGCCGCATCGTTATTCCCTTTGACAATTTGAATTGCATCAGAGATGCTCATGTTTTTTATTGCTGAAACAAAAACAGATCCAGCCCCTTTAGCTGCCTCTTCAGCGGCACGGTTGATAGTGAGGACCACCTCATCCACCTGACTGCCAAGTCCGATCCCCCTCAGGGCCGATTCGATATTCTTTGCATTTTCCGGGAAAGGAATTTTTATTTCAGGATTTGAAAAATAGCCATTTACTTTTGAAACAATGGTGACACTTTCATTGGTCCCTTTGATCAGGGCTTCTTTAATTCCTTCCACTGCGTCTTTTTCAGTCAATCCTCCTTTTCCCATGTCGATCAGCTTCATCGCCTCTTCCATGATCTGGGCCTGTGAACCCAATGAGAAGGTGAATAAGAGAATAATGCCAAGGAAAAAATGATTTCTTTGCATATTAGAAAAGTTTTTTTGGAAGTTCATAGAGTTTCATTGTTTTATGATAAATCCGTATTACTTTGTTCCCTGGGTCCATATTTGATTCTCAAAATATCCGTCCAGGATCTCGATAGAATCGCCGGTTGCCGTTTTCATGAACCCGGAAAAGTTCCCTTTGGCCCATCCACCTTGTCCTTCCCAAAGGGAGAAAACCACCATATTTTGGCTCTCTTTGTTGGGAAAAAACTTACAGCAATAAGTAGAACTGGAACAAAAGTCCTTCGAAAATCTGGAGTACTCAGGATAATTTTTCTTAACGCCATTCACTTTAAAGACGGCATAGGGGACAGGCGGCTCTTCCTTTTTTTTACACGAAAAATCGATAACCATCAGAATACATAATATTACAAAAAGGCATTTTTTCATGACCATTATTTTATAATGGAACTCGAATTTTATGATCACTTTTTTTGGCAGGTAATACCACCAGCCATGCCTATCGAAGTTTAAAGGTACAAAAATTAACTTTATGGGGATTTTTTTGTTGCTGCGGATCTAATCATTGTGAAAGGAAATATTCCTTAACTTTGCAAAACCGAAATAAGAAACAAAACATATTCTCCCCGGTAAAATCGGGAGACAACACCGAAGTAGCCTCCACAAGCGCTTTGAGGAGGCTGCTTTTTTTATCATGAGAGACAACATCAAATTAACCTTTCCGGCCCAATTGGCAGAAACCGTTCGGTTATTTCCCGACCATAACGCACTTGCGCTTATCGGAGAAAAACCCATCACTTACCGTGAACTGGATCAAAAAATAACGTCCCTGATAGACTTTCTGAAAAAACTCGGGATAAAGCATGGGGATAAAGCTGCCATCATCAGCACCAATATGCCCAACTGGGGCGTGGCCTATTATGCCATTACCTGCATGGGGGCCGTGGTGGTACCGTTGCTTCCTGATTTTCACATGGATGAAATTGAAAATATCCTCAGACATTCTGAAAGCAGGATCATATTTGCCTCTGAAGGGTTACAATCAAAGATCAAAGACCTTGTTATAGATAACCTGCAGTATCTGATCAGGATAGAAGATTTTACACTGTTGGAAATAAAAAAGGAAGTTCCCCGGGCCGATCCTGAAACTTCAGCTCATTCCGTAACTGAGGTGCTTGAAGATGACCTGGCCGCCCTGATCTATACTTCCGGCACTACAGGGAAGTCAAAAGGGGTGATGCTGACCCATAAAAACATCCTTTTTACCGCGATCAAATCCGGTCTAATACAACCCATCCGGGAAAACGATCGTTTTTTGTCGGTTCTCCCCCTTTCACATACGTATGAAAATACCATCGGATTCGTCCTGCCGATGATCAGCGGTGCCAGTATCCATTACCTGGGTCGTCCTCCTACGGCTCCGGTCTTGCTTCCTGCCCTGCAACAAGTGCGGCCAACCATTATGCTTACGGTACCTCTCATCATTGAAAAGATTTACCGGACCAAGGTTCTGGGCCCGATCAGGGATAAATGGATTACCCGTCAGCTCTATAAAATTCCTTACACCAGGCGAAAAATAAACGAACTGGCGGGTAAGAAGCTAAAAGAGACGTTTGGTGGGGAATTAAAATTTTTCGGCATAGGTGGGGCCAAGTTAAACCGTTCCGTCGAAAAGTTCCTTATTCAGGCCCGTTTCCCTTATGCCATCGGATACGGACTCACAGAATCCTCCCCACTTCTGGCAGGGGCTAACCCCCAACAGGTCAGACTTCAATCAACCGGTCCCGTGATGGATGGCATTGAACTTAAGATTAATAACCCCGACAAAAAAAACGGAGAAGGTGAGATATGGGCCAGGGGAGCAAATATCATGCAGGGATATTTCAAAGAACCTGAACTGACAGCAGAGGTGATAACAAAAGATGGCTGGCTGAAGACCGGCGACCTGGGAAGGTTCGATAAGGATGGTTATTTATATATCAGAGGACGGCTTAAAACGATGATCATTGGATCGGGTGGTGAAAACATATACCCGGAAGATATCGAGTCGGTCATCAACAACTTTCGTTATGTTGTCGAATCACTGGTCATTGAAAAGAAGGGGAAACTGGTTGCACTGGTTCACTTTAACCAGGAAGAAATCGAACAACGATATAAGGATCTGAAAGACGAAGTGTCAAATTACGTAGAGCATAAGATCGAAGAGCTTCGGAGCGAATTGCAGATCTACGTCAACTCAAGGGTGAATAAATTTTCCCGGGTTCAGGTGATCTTGACGCAGCCCACTCCGTTCCAAAAAACGGCGACACAGAAAATAAAACGGTTCTTATATACCTGATGGGGTTCTGAACGGGAATAAGCCTCATTCCTTGTCAGACCATTCCACGTACCTCCATGAGCCGGATGATACCCTGGATCATTTCTTCTTTTGAAATTGTACTGCAGTTGAAGATGATATCAAAAAGCGTTTGATCGAATTTCTGTCCCAGCAAGAATTCGATCAGGGCTGTCCGCTTCTGATCGATTTCCATGGCCATTTTTTTCGCTGCCTTATCATCGACGTTTTTCAGTTTTTTTATTTCAGGGATCCGCCAGGAAAGGGGAGCCTGCAGACGGATGTGGAGGGTTTTCGGATAACCTTGCAGAATAGCGGCAGCCCCTCTTCCGACCAGTATGATCGTTCCCTGCTTTGCAAAGTCCAGAACAACCCTTGTGATGGTTTTTTTAATCTTGATATTGCTGACATAGGTCGGGGAAAAAGAGGTAAGCATATCTTCCAGTAGTCCCTTTTCACCAGAGCTCAGGAGGTAATTCATTTCCACCGGTTTCAGCTCCAGTTCCCGGGCGGATTCCTCGACGATTTCCTTATTAATGAAACGCCATTTCGTTTTTTTTCCGGTACCGTACCCTTTGTTGAGCGTGTCTGTCAGCATCTGGGCAATCGGCTTTGACGGACAACCAAATTCCCGGGAAATGGTCACGATTGGGCCATTCCCGGCAGCTTTCCGTGATTCAAGATCCCGGAATTTGCGTTCCGAATACTCACGAAAAACATTTTCCATTGGAACCTCCTTTTTCTTTATATATTCTAAGGATAAAGATACGGAAAAAAAATCAGATTACTTCAATTCCGCCGGGACGTTATAATTTCATCCGAAGCAGATCCCCGCTTAAGCGGAAAAGTTCCACCTCTGCTTTTTTTGCTTCAAACTGGGATAAGATAAGCTGATACTCTGCGTCGATAAGTTTTTGCTGAATCTCACGGAGTTCAACATCATTGAGGCTACCTAACTTATATTTCTCAAAGGCGACATTGACATTCTCCCCGGCCACTTCCACGTTGGTTATCTGCATTTTGACCACTGCCAGGTTGGACTGGTATTGATTATACAGTTTTAAAAGGCCGGCACGAAGCTCCAGCTCTGCATCCTGAACCTCGATTTCACCGGAATTCATCAGGACCCTCGCATCCTTTATGGTCCTGTTCACGTTAAAACCGTTGAAGAGAGCATAGGAAAGACTGATGCCAAAAGAGGGACCATAGCTTTGGTTATATTGTAAAAAACCGGTCTGGGAGTTCAGGGTACTATAGCTGTATCCGGCCGTAAAATTCAATGATGGATACCGGGCTGATTGAGCCTGTCTGACACCGAGCCGGGCCAGATCCTGGTTAAGCCGGGCGGCGATCAGCTGGGAATTCTGCATCAATGCTTTGTTTACCAGGGAATCGTACGACACTGGATCATTCATCCGTATCGAATCGATGATGGTGAAGGGTGTCGAAATATCACGAGCCAGCAGCCGGTTGAAATCGGTCCGGGTGTTAGCCAGTGAAACAAGCTGCTGGATAAGACGGGTACTGTCGGCATTCAGGTCAACCGTCGATTGCAGGAGCATAAGCTGGGAACCTGCCCCGAGTGTCAGTTTTGCCTGTGCAATATATTTTCGTTGCATGGACAGATCCACGGCATCCTGGGCTACCCTGACAAGTTTTGCAAGTTGGATGATCCCATAATAGGTCATAGTTATATCGGCCACTGTTCCTTCCACCACGATCCGTGTCCCGTTTTCACCCAGGTCCTCCAAAACGCCAAGCATCTTCTTAGAGACAAACATATCTAATCCGTCGAATAAGGTCCAGTTCAGTTGTATTCCGATATTGAGTGTATTATTCAAAGCATTGGAAACATCCTTTGTTTGTCCACTGAACTGTTGCTGGTGGGTCGTACTGATCGTGTTATTCTGAGTGGCGCTGAAATCGAGGGAAGGGAGGAACCCGGCATTGCCGATGGTATTATCATTCTTTGCAATCTGTGCCTGGTTTCGCTGAAGGATGATGGAGTAATTGTTTTTCAGACCGGTCTCGATAGAACGCGAAAGCGTCATTACTTCCTGGGCCGGGGAATTTATGGAGGTGAATAAAAGTAAAATAACGAATTGTAATGCAAGAGCAGTTTTTCCCCTGCGGATCTTTCCCTTCTGACCGTCGACTTCTGATCTGCTGTTTCTTTGAATCATGCGATAACTTTTATTTTTTTCGACCGTGAGAGGTAGGTATATAAAGCCGGTACAACATAAAGGGTCAGGATCAAAGAAAAGATCAATCCCCCGATGATAGTGATACCCATCGGTACCCGGCTGCGGGAAGCAGCGCCGAGGGCCATTGCAATAGGCAGGGCGCCCAGGGCGGTTGCCAGACTGGTCATCAGGATGGGGCGCAGCCGGCGTGTGGCTGCATCGATCACTGCATCATTCAGTAACAAACCTGCCGCTTTACGCTGGTTGGCAAATTCCACGATCAGGATCCCGTTTTTTGTCACGATACCGATAAGAACGATTACCCCGATCTCACTGAAAATATTCAGGGTCTGCCCGAATAGCCAGAGGGAAAGTATGGCACCAGCCAGGGCAAGGGGTACCGTAAACATAATAATCAGTGGATCCAGGAAACTTTCAAACTGTGCGGCAAGGATCAGATAAACCAGTATCAGTGCCAGCAGCAGGGCAAACAGCAGACTGCCGGAACTGTCTTCAAACTCCTTGGATGTCCCGGCAAGGGCGGAAGAAAATGATTCGTCAAAGGTTTCTTTTCCGATTTTTCGCATTTCCGCAATACCTTGGCCAAGGGTGATCCCCTTGGCAGGCTGCGCTGAAATAGTGGCAGAAACGTATCGGTTAAAGCGAAAAAGCTGCGGGGGATTACTTTGCTCTTTCAGACGAACCACATTGTCAAGCTGGATCAGCTCTCCCTTGTTATTCCGGATATAGATGGAGCTCAAATCCATCGGCTTGTCCCGGTTTGACCGGTCAGCCTGACCGATTACCTGATACTGTTTGCTGTTCATGATGAAATATCCATACCGTTGTCCGCTAAAGTATAATTGCAGGTTTTCGGCAATATCTCTGACGTTAACTCCCAGATCCCGTGCGCGGTCTCGGTCGATCTCCACCGACAATTCAGGTTTATTGAATTTCAGGTTGATGTCAACTACCTGGAAGGCAGGATCGGCTTGTGCCCTTTCCAGAAAACTCGGAAGGTATTTCTTCAGTTTTCCGAAGTCAGGAGCCAGGATAACATATTGAACCGGCAACCCGGAGCTCCGGCTACCTCCGATGGTCTGTTCCTGGATCACAAAGGTCCGGGCGAAATTGTATTTTTTCCCGATGATGCTGACTTCGTCTGCAATCTCCTGCTGGGTCCTTTTCCTGAATTGGGGCTGGGATAAGGTAAGCCGGATCGTTGCAATGTTGGTGGAAGTAAAGGAACCATATCCAGGCGATGTGACAGCCATCATCGATTCTTTTTCAGGGATGGTATCCAAAATTGATGCAATCTGAGTGACATACTGGTTCATCAGTTCAAAGGAAGTCCCTTCAGGTGCAGTGGAGGCGATCTGCATCCGGCTTTTATCTTCCATCGGGGCAAGCTCGGAAGGGATCAATGCACCGATACCCATGATCATCGCCAGGGATATCACCATGATGGCGACAGCAAGCCAGCGCCGTTTAACGAACCAGGTAAGCGAACGGTTATAAGCATCGGTAAAACGGTTAATGAGATTTTCGGTATATGTAAATAAGATATTGTGATGTTCCACTTTACGTAACATCCTTGAACTCATCATAGCAGTAAGGGTAAGGGAAACCAGGGCAGAAACCAGAACCGTTCCGGCCACCACGATCCCGAATTCACGGAAAAGACGGCCTGTCAAACCCTGGAGGAAGATGATCGGTAAAAATACGGCTGCCAGGGTGATGGTGGTCGATAAAATGGCAAAATAAATTTCCTTTGAACCTTTATGACCTGCATCAACGGGATCCATCCCGCTTTCGATTTTATGATAGATATTCTCCAAAACCACAATGGCGTCATCCACAACCAAACCGGTAGCAAGTACGATACCAAGGAGGGTAAGGATGTTGATGGAAAATCCGGCGAGATACATGATAAAAAACCCGCTGATGAGTGAAATCGGAATGGCAATGATGGGGATGAGGGTGGTTCGCCAGCTTCGCAGAAAGAAAAAGATTACCAGTAGCACCAACCCGAAGGCGATGAGAATCGTTTCCTGAACTTCAGTTATGGCTTTACGGATACTCAGGGTGGTGTCGAGGTTTGTGCCGATGATAATATCGGAAGGAACCTCGGTTTTCAGCTGGGCAATCCGTTTATAGCATTCGTCGGCAATGGCAATCTGGTTGGCACCTGGCTGAGGTGTAATCATGACACCTACCATGGGAACGAGGTCATTGCCTCTCAGGAGGGTCCGTTCATTTTCCGGTAAGAGCCTTGCGATCCCAACATCCCGCATCCTTGTCACGATTCCATCCTTTTCCTGGATGATCATGTCATTGAATTCAGCCGGTGTTGTAAGCCGCCCCTTGGTCCGGATGGTTAGTTCCGTTCCATAACCTTCGATCCTTCCAGTAGGAAGTTCAATATTTTCACGGAGAAGAGCATCCCTGACGTCGCCGGGGGTAAGCTGGAAACTGGCCAGTTTATCCGGATCAAGAAGCAATTTGATGGAATAACGCCGTTCACCACCGATCCGGATCTCACTGACGCCCGGAACGGTTTGAAGACGTTCCTTAAAAACATTGATAGCAATATCCGAGAGTTCCATGAGGTCGCGGGCATTGCTTTGCAGAGTTATGATGAGGATCGGACCTGCATCGGCGTCGGATTTGGTAACAATCGGAGGATCGGTATCCGGTGGAATATTCCGGATCGCCCGGGAAACACGGTCGCGAACATCGTTGGCTGCTGCTTCCATGTCGACCCCCAATTCAAACTCGACAGTTATGGTACTCCGGCCATCGCTACTTACAGAGGTGATGGAACGGATACCAGCGATCCCGTTGATCGATTCTTCGAGCGGTTCGGTGATCTGGGATTCGATGACATCTGAGTTGGCTCCGACGTAATTGGTGGTGACCGTAATAACCGGTGGATCAACGCTAGGAAATTCCCTTACTCCCAGGAACATATAACCGATGATCCCAAAGAGCAGGATGAGCAAAGAAATCACGATGGCCAGAACAGGCCGGTTAATACTTATCGAAGAGATGTTCATCGGGACATTCTGATTTTTACCGGCATTTTTTCGCGGAGTTGCAGTAATCCGGTAATGATGACCGTATCGCCGGGCTTCAATCCGTCAACCACCTGGACTTCCCGTTCCGTTCGGATCCCGGTCTTAATGAGGCATGAATTGGCTTTTCCTTCCCTGCAAAGAAATACCTTTTCACCACTCATCTGGGGAATGATCGCTTCGGAGGGAATGACCATGGCTGCATCCAGCCGATCAAGAACGATGTCGACCTTGGCAAATGAACCGGGAACCAGCGACCCGGACGGATTGGAACAAACAGCGCGCAAAGAGATATTCCTTGTGCCGGGATCGATTTTGGGATCGATGGCATATACCCGGCCTGTAAAAGAGCTGTCGATGCCTTCGACCCGGAACCTGATCAAAGTCCCCTTCCGTACTTTTTCCCGGTATTTTTCAGGAATTGCGAAATCAATTTTAACCGGGTCGAGCTGTTGCAGACGGGTTACCAGAGTGGCAGACGAGACAAATCCTCCCGGGCTGACCTGACGAAGACCGATCATTCCACTGAAAGGTGCATAGATCTCTGTTTTGGAGATCTGTGTCTTGATCAGGTCGATCTGGGCTTGGATGATGCCAAGGGTATTGAATGATTTATCAAATTCTTCCTGGCTGACGGCTTTCATTTCCAGCAGTTTTTCCTTTCGATAAACATCATCGTTGGCTTGTTTCTCCTCCACCTGAAGCTTTTTCAATTGAGCCTGTAGTTCACGGTCATCGATTTTGACAAGAAGATCTCCTTTGTTCACCGAGCTTCCTTCCACAAAATTGATGGCCACGATGCGTCCCGGCACTTCGCTGCGGAGTTCCACTTCCTCATTGGCAGTCAAACTTCCGGTGGAAACGATTTTATTGAGCAGCAAACCTGGCTGTATGACGATGGCTCCGACGGTTATCGCTTTCTGGCTTGTATTTTTATCGGCTTGTTCTTTATTTTTGGATTTACATCCTGAAATAAAAAATACCACGACAAGGGCAGCGGTAAAAGCACGCATAAACCTTGATGAAATTTTAAACAGGGGAAATGGATTCATAGATATAAAAAAGGAAGAACAAAAGTAGTTAATTCTTTGATCCCTAAAAGACAGAAAGGTTAAATTTCAAGCCGGGTTGATAATGTCATAATTATTTTTGTAAATTTGCAGCCCGCCATAAGTCCGGGGCTTTTGTCATAGGTAACATAGCAGTGCAGTTTGGTCGCAGGGTTTGGAATATTGGCAAATCAGGAAATAACCTGAAGAGGTTACCGGAGGAATGGAGAAAAGTAATCGGGATGTAGCGCAGTTGGCTAGCGCACCACGTTCGGGACGTGGGGGTCGGAAGTTCAAGTCTTCTCATCCCGACAATCAATGTCTGATGACCCCTTCCCCCGTCCCCTCCCCCTTCAAGGGGGAGGGGTGCAGGGGTGGGGGTCACTTAGTGTGCCTCTTTAGCTCAGTTGGTAGAGCAGCTGATTCGTAATTAGCAGGTCGGGGGTTCAAGTCCCCTGAGAGGCTCAGAAAAAATGTTATTATATCATTTCCCATTTCCCGGAATTATCCACCACTAAAAAATTGAATATGAAAAACGGAAAACAACCCTGGATGCTGCTGACCAATCTTTTAGTTATCAGTAATCTGTTCATCCTTTGCGGGAACATCAACGGACAACAAAAAGGAACCTTCACCGATTCACGTGATAAAACCACTTACTCATGGATGCAGATCGGGAAACAAGCCTGGATGACAGGAATTCTGAAATACAAAACAACGGAAGGCAGCTGGGCTTATAACAACGATACTGCCAATGTTATCAATTATGGCCGGCTGTACGATTGGAACACCGCTTCCAAATCATGTCCCAAGGGATGGCACTTACCCACCGATGCCGAATGGGGAAAACTCATTGCTACTCTTGGCGGTGAAGATCTGACCGGGATAAAATTACAGGAACTGGATTCCATTCATGGCAATTTTCCCAGTACCGGTTCCGGCAATACAAAGACCTTTTCAGGTTTACTGGGAGGTATCCGCCACAGCGATGGCTCCTTCGCCGGATTAGGATTGTGGGGAGGATGTTGGTCAGCTACCCTGAATAATACAGACGCAACCAACTATCTGTTTGCTCAAGGGAGTAAAAGCATCAGTAAGAGTACCAATGATAAGGCTTCAGCCTTTTCCGTAAAGTGCGTCAGGAATAAGTAGATGTTTTCCCATTACAGGTAGTCCCTGAAGTACTGGACCATCTTCTGATTCAGATGAACCCGGTCTTTCCCCCTTACATTATGCGGGTGGCCGGGATATATGAAAAAGTCAACCTGTTTTCCTTCATCCACACATTTTTTCAAGAAAGTCAAACTGTTCTGAAGAACCACCGTCTCATCCTGGTCATCGTGAATGATAAGTAATTTACCCTGAAGATCCTTTACATAATTCAGAAGGGAGGCGTTCCTGTAACCCTCCGGATTGGATTCCGGTGTATCCATATAACGTTCTCCATACATAACCTCATAATATTTCCAGTCTGTTACCGGTCCGCCGCAGACCCCTACCTTAAAAGTTCCCGGTTTTTTCAGCATCATAGTAAGGGCCATGAATCCGCCATATGACCAGCCATTGAGGCCGATCCGGGTGGAATCAATATATGGAAGGGATTGCAGGAATCGAACCCCGCACATCTGGTCGGAGAGCTCATCCACACCGAGATTTCTGAAAATAGCCTGCTCAAAGGTCAGACCCCTGTTGGAAGTACCCCGGTTATCAAGGGTAAAAACCACGTACCCCTGTTCAGCCAGATAATTAAGGAAGAGTCCGGCCCCGCCCAGCCAGGAGTTGGTAATTAACTGCGAATGCGGTCCGCCATATACATAAATGATGACCGGATATCTTTTGCCGGAATCAAAATCTGCCGGTTTGATCATACGGCAATACAGATCCAGGTTCTCATCATTCTTTAGGGTAAAGACCGACATCTCACCAAGCTTGTACTCTTTCAGGGGATTGGTGTTTTCAAGAAGCATCTGAAGGAAACTTCCATGATCATCCAGCACTTCGATTTGATTGGCGAGCTTATAATTGCTGTATTTGTCGATAATAAACCTGCCATCAGCCGAAATAAGGGTAGTATGCTTTCCTTCCTTGTTCGTCAGGGGGACCGGTTCGCCTTTCTTCAGATCAATCCGGTAAGGCCGTTCCTCGAGCGGATTGTCTTTGTTGCAAAGGAAAAAGATCCTTGAATTCGTCCGGTCGTATTTCAGGAAGCCGGTGACTACCCAGGGACCATTTGTCAGTTGACGTATCATATTACCATCGGAATCATACAGATATAGGTGATTATATCCATCCCGTTGGCTTTGCCAGATGAACCTTGTCGGATCTTCGTCCAGGAACTCCGGTTCGTGCTGGGGTTCAACATATTTTTCGTTACGCTCCTCAAAAAGGGTTTTAATGAGAACACCGGTAGTTACATCATATTTATTTAATTGCATATGATTCTGGTCCCGGTTCAGAAGAGCGATGTAAATGAATTTTTCATCCGGGCTCCAGGAAATGTTGGTCAGATACTGATCAACAGGCTCCCCGGTTTGCATGATAGAAGTCTTTTGGGTACTGAAATCATAAATACAAAGCATTACCTGATGGCTGGTCATACCGGCCATGGGATATTTGGCTGGCTCCACCTTTGCAATACGGCCATCCGTGTTCACCAGCGGATAATCAGTGACCATGGTCTCATCCATCCTGTAAAAGGCAAGATAATTCCCTTTCGGAGACCAGAAGGTTCCTTTATCAATTCCAAATTCGTTTCGATGAACCCGGTTTGAACCATAAACGATACCGGGATTGATCTCTGAAGTAATGGCTGTTTCCTTTTCCCTATCGGAGATGTAAAGATTATTTCCTTTCGTAAAAGCAATTTTGAAAGTGGCTTCATCCAGGTCCATGTTTTCAGCTTTAGGATCGCAGCGGTTTATGACTTTACCCGTTTTAATACTAAGATCGTAAATGAAATAAATGGTTCCGGAATGAAAAAGAAACTGATTTTCATTCAGAAAAGTGATTTGAGGAAATGTCGTTAATGCCTTTTCGGTCATTCCCTTGATGCCGGCATTCAGTTCATCCAACTTTAGCAAGGTGTCGCATACATTACTCCTGACCTTGCCGCAGATCAGCATATTTTTTGTGACCCAGGAAAATTTTAACGATTTGCCCATCCATTGCAACTGGCTGAGGTTGGATGGATTCAGACCAGTATTTCTTCCGGTTGCATCCTCGATGGTAAGTAACCGGTTTTGAGAAAAGGCCGTAAGTGACAGGAAAAAACCAGTCAGCAGGATAAAAGCGCTCTTTTTCATAGGTTGTTAAAAAACTGCTTTGGCGATGCGTCGGATGTTCTCGGAGATCCCGATGGTAAAATAATGAAGGACCGGAACACCGTATTTCATCAGTTCAAGGGACTGTTTGATACACCATTCGATTCCTGCCTGAAATGCCTCTTCGTTATTTTGGCATTTCTGGATTTCCTTAACCAGGTCATCAGGGATATCGATATTGAAAACCTGGGGCAGGACATTGATATCCTTAACCGTACAGATGGGTTTCAGTCCCGGGATTATAGGCACTGTGATACCCTCTTTCCGGCAGGCATCCACGAAACTATAATATTTCTGGTTATCAAAGAACATCTGGGTGATGATGTACTCAGCCCCCGCGTCGATTTTACCTTTCAGATATTTCAGGTCATATGCCAGATTGGGTGATTCAATATGTTTCTCCGGATAACCAGCCACTCCGACACAGAAATTCGTTGCAAAGGTGTTGAGCAGTTCTTCATCCAGGTACCTGCCATGATTCATATTGGTTATCTGCTGAACCAGTTCGTTGGCATAGGCATGACCTTCTTTCTCCGGGATAAAGGTCCTCTGGTTTTTAGGAGCATCTCCCCGAAGGGCAAGGATATTATCAATGCCCAGATAGTGAAAGTCGATGAGGGCATATTCTGTTTCTTCCCTAGAAAACCCGCCACAGATAAGATGAGGAACGACTTCGACAGATGGATATTTATATTTGATGGCCGCAGAAATGGCAACGGTTCCTGGACGTTTCCGGATGGTTTTTTTCTCCAATAAACCACTCTTGTGCTTTTTATAGACAACCTCCTCCTGATGATAGGTGACGTTTATGAAAGACGGTTGGTAATCCATTAAAGGATCTACTGTATGATAGATGCGGTTGATGTTATGACCCCTTAACGGTGGAAGCAATTCAAAAGAAAACAGCGTCTTTTTAGAATCCTTGATCAGGTCGATGACTCTCATTGTCTAATAGTTCAAGTGGGTGGTTAAAAATTTTTCGGCGTGCTCAAAACTAATATTTTTTCGTTTTGCATAGTCGGTTACCTGGTCTTTGCTGATCCGGCCCAGGTTAAAGTACTGTGCCTGGGGATGAGCGAAATAAAATCCGGAAACCGATGCCCCCGGATACATGGCGAAGTTTTCGGTCAACTGGATGTCGATTTGCTTATCGGCCTCAATAAGATCAAACAGCAACCGTTTTTCAGAATGATCGGGGCAGGCAGGATACCCCGGGGCCGGACGGATCCCCTGATATGTTTCACGGATCATGTCAACGATCTCCAGGTTTTCTTCACGGGCATATCCCCAGAACTCCTTGCGTACCAGCTCATGCATTCGTTCGGCAAAAGCCTCCGCCAGACGGTCTGCGATGATTTTGATCAAGATGGCGTTATAGTCGTCGAGTTCCTGTTCAAAATTAGCGACCCACTCTTCAACCCCGAGACCTGCCGTAACGGCAAACCCTCCGAGATAGTCCAGAATCCCGGATTCTCTGGGAGCAACGAAATCAGCGAGGCAGAGATTAGGCTGACCCGATGATTTTTGCTGCTGATTGCGGAGAAAGTGAATAGTGGTAATTACCTTTGACCGGGTTTCATCGGCATAGATCTCAATGTCATCGCCTATGGAATTGCATGGATAGAACCCGATGGCCCCCCGTGCAATCAACATCTTTTTCCCGATAATATCGTCCAGCATTTTCAGTGCATCGTCAAAAAGTTTCCGGGCTTCGTTGCCTTTCACCGGATCCTGAAATATGGCCGGATATTTCCCGTTCAACTTCCAGGCATGGAAAAAGAAAGTCCAGTCGATATAAGGCTGTAATTCGTGAAGGGGATAATCGAAAAATAGTTTATTCCCAACAATCTGTGGTTTGAAAATCTTTGTGTTTTTCCAATCGATCCTGACTTTGTTTTTCCGCGCTTCACTGAGTGAGATGTAGGTGATGTCCTCTTTCTTATCATATGAATGCCGGATATCCGCATACCTTCGGCGGATTGACCCTATGAATTCTTTTTTTGTTTCATCCGACATCAGACCTGCAACGACACCCACGGCTTTTGAAGCATCCTTGACATGTATCACGGGTTGAGAATAGCAAGGTTCGATCCTTACAGCCGTATGGATATCGGAAGTAGTGGCGCCACCGATCAGAAGAGGTATCATGAATTTCTGACGTTCCATTTCTTTTGCCACATGAATCATTTCTTCCAGTGATGGAGTGATCAATCCGCTTAAACCGACGATGTCAGCTTTTTTCTCCCTGGCTTCTTTCAGGATATGCTCGGCCGGGACCATGACCCCAAGATCGATGACTTCATAGTTGTTGCAAGCGAGTACAACCCCAACGATATTTTTTCCGATATCATGGACATCCCCTTTAACCGTTGCCAGTAGAATTTTCCCCCCGGTTTTAGGCATGGCCTTGTTGACTGCCTTTTCCTCTTCAAGCCGGGGCATCAGTCTGGAAACGGCTTTCTTCATAACACGGGCGCTCTTGATAACCTGGGGAAGGAACATTTTCCCGGTTCCGAAAAGATCGCCGACGTGGTTCATGCCCTCCATCAGAGGGCCTTCAATGATATGAAGAGCAGTGTCAAAATGAGGGAGTGCCTCATCGATGTCTTCATCAATGTAATCATCAATACCTTTAACAAGGGCATGTCTAAGACGTTCCTGGACCGGCAGGGACCGCCAATCCTTTTCTTTTTGAGGTTTCTTACCCGGGTCAACCACCAATTCCGCATATGCCAGCAACCTTTCAGTGGCATCCTTTCTGCGGTTAAGAAGAAGATCCTCGAGGATCTTGATAATCTCTTTCGGGATCTCATCGTAAACAGGCAATGCCCCTGCATTGACAATCCCCATATCCAGTCCGGCCTGGATCGTATGGTAAAGAAAGACCGAATGGATGATTTCGCGGAGGTAATCGTTCCCACGGAAAGAAAAGGAAAGATTACTGATTCCACCGCTGACCTTGCATAGCGGAAGATTTTCTTTGATCCACCGGGTTGCCCTGATAAAATCGAGGGCATAGGTGTTGTGCTCTTCCATACCGGTGGCCACCGTCAGAACATTGGGATCGATGATGATGTCTTCGGGAGGGAAAGAAACTTCAGTTGTAAGAATATGATAAGCACGCTGTACGATCTCAATCTTCCGTTCAAAAGTGGTGGCTTGTCCCTTTTCGTCAAATGCCATCACGACCACAGCAGCCCCGAACTTACGGAGCAGTCTGGCTTGTTCCCGGAATGAATCCGCCCCCTCTTTGAGGCTTATTGAATTGACGATGGATTTCCCCTGAATGCATTTCAGACCCGCTTCAATCACCGGGAATTTAGAAGAGTCGATCATCACAGGAACCCGGGCGACTTCCGGATCCGAAGCCATCATGTTCAGGAAGTTAACCATGGCATTTTCGGCATCCAGCATTGCGTCGTCCATACTGACATCGATCACCTGCGCACCGTTTTCTACCTGTTGCCGGGCTACCTTTAAAGCCTCTTCATAGTTCTCTTCCCGGATCAGCCGGGCGAACTTTTTTGAACCGCTGACATTGGTCCGTTCCCCGATGTTGATGAAATTGCTCCCTTTAAACAGGGTGAGGGGTTCAAGCCCGCTCAGGTGCAGCTCATGGTTTCGTTTCGGTATTGTTCTGGTCTTTGCAGTTGCTGCCAGTTTGGCAAACAGCCTGATATGATCGGGTGTTGTGCCGCAACAGCCGCCGATCATATTTACAAACCGGTTGCTAAGAAAGTCAGACATATAACCGGCCATTTCTTCGGCCGATTGATCATATTCCCCGAACTGATTGGGTAAGCCAGCATTGGGATAAACGATTGTGGAGAAGGGCGCTTTTTCAGAAAGTTCTTCAAGATGAGGACGGAGGTCTTTTGCGCCCATTGAGCAGTTAAGTCCTATGGCAAAGAGATCAAAGTGGAAGATGGAATAGAGAAAAGCTTCCAGGGTCTGGCCGGATAAGGTCCTTCCGGAGGAGTCGGACAGGGTAACGGAGGCAATGACCGGCACCGGCGACCGGCGATGGGCGGCAGGTGTGGGGGACTTTCCGCCCATCGCCGGTCGCCGCTCTTCCAGCTCATCAAATATGGCAATCAAGGCTGCCTTTGCATTCAACGTATCGAAAATCGTTTCAACGATAAGCAAGTCCACACCGCCGTCAAGCAATCCCCTTGCCTGTTCTCGGTAAGCCTCATACAACTCATCGAAGGTCACATTCCGGTGCGCCGGATTCCTTACGTCCGGTGACATCGAAGAAGTTTTACTGGTAGGACCGAGGGAACCGGCTACCCACCTTGGCTTAGCAGCTGAAAATTTGGAATATCGTAAAGCAACTTCTTTGGCAAGGCGGGCGGCGGCCACATTCATTTCATATGCCAAATCCTCCATATGATAATCTGACATGGATATCCGGTTGGCATTGAAGGTGTTGGTCTCAATAATATCCGCCCCGGCTTCCAGGTATTGCTCGTGAATCTCCCTGATTACCTGAGGCTGGGTAAGTACAAGCAGATCGTTATTCCCTTTCAGGCTATATGCAAAATCCCTGAATCGGTCCCCGCGAAAAGCGGCTTCGTCCAATTTGAAACACTGGATCATCGTCCCCATAGCGCCATCCAGGACCAGAATACGTTTTTTTATTTCTTTTTCAATCATATGCATAAACAAGCATATATCCAGAGATCATTTCGTAATGGATGGTAAAGTCCTTTGAATAATCGGGCGTAGTCATGGTAGCCAGACAGGTTCCGGACGGAGCACAAAGGTAATCAAAGTAATGAACGAAAATGTCTTTTTTGAATTCAAGCTCAGGTCTTCCATAGATTTTGTATACCGCTTCTTTGGCTCCCCAGTAAATGGCTAATTTTTCAAGAAGACATCCATGACCAATCTGCTCCAGTTCCATGTCCTGGAGGAATCGTTCCTTTACCCGTTCAATCCGGTTTTGTATCTTTTCAATATCGATACCGATGTTTCTTCTGCGGCTGCTGATGACTGCCGCAAACTCACCGGAATGTGAAAAAGAAATATTCGCGGAAAGGTCTTTCAAATGGGGTTTCCCAAATTCATCATATATCACTTCCTGAAGAATTCCGGGAATCAGGCAATGCAGAAGTGAACGGCAGGCAAGCCACTGTTTCCGGCGTGATTCATTGTTAAGAGAACCCAGGAATATTTGTTCTGCTTCACTTAATTGTAATCCGTCCAGAAGTTCATTTTCTGTTTCACCGATATGCCATACACCCATGGTCAGGATATCTGTCAAAGAATCTGTTTTTATCAAGGGCAATGGTTTCTGAATTAAGAAGAATCGGCCATAAAGTTACTATTTTCCCTGTTTTTGAGATCTGCCGATTTTTCACTATTTTTGCCTCCTCATTTTAAATCAATTATTTTTATGCAAAACATGGTTGCAGATACACCGTTGAAGTACAAGGTAGCAGATATTTCCCTGGCTGAATGGGGCCGGAAAGAAATTGAAATCGCTGAAAAAGAGATGCCCGGACTGATGTCGATCCGGAAAAAATATTCCACTGAAAAACCCTTGAAGGGTGCCCGGATCAGTGGCTCATTACATATGACCATTCAGACAGCTGTATTGATCGAGACTCTGATAGAACTTGGGGCGGAAGTCCGGTGGGCCAGTTGTAACATTTTTTCGACTCAGGATCATGCGGCCGCAGCACTTGCGGTTAAGGGGATTCCGGTTTTTGCCTGGAAGGGAGAAACCCTTGAGGAATATTGGTGGTGCACCAATCAGGCCTTAAGTTTCAAGGGCGGGGCAGGTCCGAATCTGGTTGTCGATGATGGGGGGGATGCCACCCTGATGATCCATAAGGGTTTTGAAATTGAAAACAATCCGGATCTTCTGAAAACCATGCCCGGGAATGCTGACGAAACAGCCTTTATACAGCAGTTACAGGCCGTGTATGTTGAGGATAAAACCAGATGGCATCGTACTGTTACCGGTTGGAAAGGAGTATCGGAAGAAACCACGACCGGTGTTCACCGCCTTTACCAAATGAAAGAAAAAGGAACATTGCTTACACCTGCGATCAATGTGAATGATTCGGTCACCAAGTCAAAATTTGATAACCTTTATGGTTGCCGTGAGTCCCTGGCTGACGGGATCAAGCGGGCAACGGATGTGATGATCGCCGGAAAGGTGGTGGTTGTTTTGGGATATGGTGACGTTGGGAAAGGATGTGCCAGATCGATGCGGGCATATGGTTCCCGTGTCCTGATTACGGAGATTGACCCCATTTGCGCTTTGCAGGCTGCCATGGAAGGCTTCGAAGTTACTGTGGTTGAAGAAGCTTTGAAAGAGGGAAATATATGGGTGACCGCAACCGGGAATAAGGATGTTCTGACCGCTGACCAGATTTCGAGGATGAAAGATGAGTCGATCATTTGCAACATAGGTCATTTTGATAATGAGATCCAGGTAGATGAGCTCAACGGGTGGCATGGCGTCCGAAAGATCAACATCAAGCCCCAGGTGGATAAATATGTATTCCCGGACGGCAAATCCGTTTACCTCCTGGCGGAAGGCCGTTTGGTGAACCTGGGCTGTGCGACCGGTCATCCTTCTTTTGTCATGTCGAATTCTTTTACAAACCAAACCCTGGCGCAACTTGAACTTTGGAGGAACGATTATTCAATTGATGTATATCGTCTTCCTAAAAAACTCGATGAGGAAGTCGCCCGCCTCCACCTGGAGCAACTGGGGGTTAAACTGACCCGCCTTACATCTGATCAGGCTGATTATATCGGGATTCCTGTTGAAGGGCCCTATAAGCCGGAGCATTACAGGTATTAGAAACAGATTGGTTTTATCGCCCGCAAGTCGGCAGGCGGCAGTCAGTTTGGATTAAGGTTCCAATTTTTTTATGGATTCGGAAAAATATAAAATGGTAAGCTTAAATCTTACCATTTTACGATTATGTATTTGACTGCCGACTTAATTATAGATATACAACAGATTTCCGTCGTAAAAGGTCGTGTATTGCTGTAAAGGAAAATGGGAGGGACCTTCGAAAGGAGTACCATCGGTCATGATGTACCTGGATTTGCAAACGGGGCAGTAACAGGTGATGCCTGATGTTTCAACTCGGATCTGAGCCCCGGTGGTCAGTGGATCATAAGGACACGCCCGTTCAAAGGCAACAAATTCATTCACCGATTTTCTGAAAATGAGAATGCCCTGATACCCCCCGGTAACGGTTTCCCAACCATTTACAGCGTTCAGGTTCAGATACTCAGTGGAATTTGGATTAAGGCTGAAGTTGACATAAACAAAGGGAATCTCAATAGGCTGTTCCTCTTTGCTGCAACCGGGAGTTAAGAAAACTACCAGACATATGAAAAGAACCGTATTGAAAAAAAAATAGCGAAATCGCATGATCACAACTTGAAATTCGTAATTTTAACAACGTAATGAATGAATGATTAGTATACAAATTCAGGAACAAAGACAAGTCAGTATGGGTTTCAGGTTGCATCGGGGAGAGAATTATAGATGTATTTTCATAATAATCTTTGTAGCCTTCTTTTATTCCTTTTCCCCACAGGAAGTTCATGTCAATCAGAAAAAGATCGAACGCGAAAAAGAGAAAAAGCAAAAACAGGCTCAAAAACAATATGAGAGTGCCGTCAAACGGCATAATCAAATACAATCAAAAGAAACAAAAGCCCGTATGAAACAAACCAAAAAAGAAGCAAAAAAAGTAACACCTTTACGCCCTTGAATTAATGGGTATTTTATCCTTCATTTTGGCCGGGTTGTCGATAGCTTAATCCCAGTCATATAATAGACTACCGGATAATTTAGAATGGATATATATTTGTATAAGGGGTCAAATAATTTTGAAATTCATTTTAAATAATTATTACTTTTACCACCTTTTTAGCGCATTATAATCTAACATAAAATTATATGGTATGTTAAGAAATTTACTCTTATCTATTGGAATTGTACTGGCAACCAGCTTGTTAGTATTTTCACAAACTGGATCTGGAACACTCAAGGGAAAGATCACGGATAAAGCGACGAAAGAACCCATTGCGTTTGCCAATATCGTTGTCGAAGTTGGAGGCGTTCAGGTAGGTGGTTCCACTTCGGATTTTGACGGCAATTTCCAGATCAAGCCAATTCCTCCCGGGAAAGTTGATCTTAAGGCGAGTTACGTCGGTTACCGGCCTTTTATGTTCAAGGGAATTGTCATCATCCCGGATAAGATCACTTTTCAGGATGTCCAATTGGAAGCGGCAACCACTACTTTGAAGGAGATCGAAATTGTCGATTACAAGGTGCCCCTTATATCCAAAGACCAGACAACTTCCGGAGGTACGGTGACTTCTGAAGAAATCTCCAAGATGGCTAACAAGTCGGCAACCGCTGTGGCCGCAACGGTCGGTGGTGTTACCACGGATGCCAATGGAAACATTACCAGTATGCGCGGACAGCGTTCTACGGGTACTGTATACTACATTGATGGAATGCGTGTTGTTGGAAGCACGGCTCTGCCTCAGTCGGCCATCGAACAAGTCGAAGTCATCCTCGGAGGTACTCCGGCAAGCTATGGAGACGCAACAGGGGGTATCATCAGCGTTACGACAAGAGGTCCGTCAAAGAATTTTTCGGGAGGGATTGATTTACAAACTTCCCAGTACCTGGATCCATTCGGATATAACCGTCTGGGTTTGAATTTCACAGGACCGGTTTTTTCCAAGAAAGATACCGTACGTGGGACTAAAACCCCCATCATGGGATTCTTTATTGCCGGCGACTTAATTTACCAGAAAGATGGTGCTCCTGCAGCTCATCCGTTATGGAAAGTTACCGATGCCAAAGTGGATGAGCTGGCAGCACAACCGCTTCGCCAGTATGGTCAAAACCAGGCTGTCTTCTACAATGCAGAATTCCTTACATTCAATGACATGGAGACAACCAAAAGCACGCTGAACTCCAACGGGTACAATATCAACGTGTCCGGGAAACTGGATTTCCGGGTTTCTTCAAGCATAAACCTCTCCTTTGGCGGAACATTCCAGCTTTATGACAATTACAACTTCAACTATTACAACTCCCTGATCAACTGGAAGTACAATTCACATTCCACCGGATATACCTGGCGTGTCAATGGAAGATTTACACAGCGTTTCCCGACGGCGCCCGACAGCAGATCCTTCGTGAAGAACATTTATTACTCTCTGGGAGGCGACTTCACCAGGACTTATGCTAAAACGGAAGATCCCTGGCATAAAGACGACATCTTCCAATACGGATATGTGGGGAGTTTTGCCACCCATACCATCCGTGACTATACAGGCAATATAGCCTACGATTCCGTTTCCGGGAAATGGGCCCACCTGCAGAATGGTACCCGCGACACCATCGTAGTATTCAAAGGTTCTGATATCAATCCAGAATCCTCTGCGGTCACCAATCAGTATTACAGCTTCTTTGATGACCCGGTGGGTCATTATCAGAGTACCAACGAAATCCTCGCCGGGAATGGTCTGATCAACGGGATGGAACCGTCTGACCCCTATGGCGAGATGGCCAATATTGGAAGCCGTAGCTTCGGTTTTTCCAAAGGCACCAGTGACCAGATTTCAGTGAATGCCTCCTTTGCCGCCGACTTCGGGAATCATGAGATCCAGCTTGGTTTGCAGTACCAGCAACGAAAGGCTTCCGGATATAATTTCTTCAATGCGACCGGTATATGGAATATCATGCAGGGTTTAACAAATGCCCAGCTTGCAGAACTGGATCTGGCAAAGCCGCAATTGGTTTACCGGGACGGGGTTTTCATGGATACCATCAATTATTATAGGAAATATGTTCCTCTCCTGCAGAGGAATTTTGATATCAACCTCCGCAAAAAACTGGGACTGCCGGTCGACGGAACCGACCTGATCGATATCTATTCGTATGATTTCAGCAATAATTCAATCAGTTATTATGATATGAACATGCAACTCCACACGGTATCCATCAGTGATCCGATCTTTTCTGTGGATATGTTCTCAGCCGACGAGTTACTCAGCAATGGCTCTCCCCTGGTAAATTATTACGGTTATGATTATATGGGGAATAAGCTAAGCAGTAAACCCGCCTTTGAGGATTTCTTTAATGCCAAAGATGCAAGCGGTAATTATACCCGTCCGATCGGTCCTTATGAACCCATTTACATGGCTGGTTATATTCAGGATAAATTTGCTTTTAAGGACCTGATCTTCAATATCGGTCTACGTGTCGACCGTTTTGATGCCAATCAGATGGTCCTTAAAGATCCTTACCTGTTCTATCCGGCTAAAACAGCCGCTGAAGTCTCCCAGCTTAACGGACAACCGGTTTTTCATCCAAGCAACATTGGCAGCGATTATGTGGTTTATGTTGACGATGTCAGCAATCCTACGGCTATCACCGGATATCGTACAGGAAACAACTGGTACAACAAGGAAGGGACACCGGTTACCGACCCGAGGATCATCGACCCCAATGGCGTGAAACCTTATCTTGTTGATCCCTCTAACCAGGTGATAAGCCCTAATGTTTTTCAGGATTATGATCCTCAGACGAATTATATGCCACGTATCTCTTTCTCTTTCCCGATCTCTGATGACGCCCTGTTCTATGCACACTATGATATTTTAACCCAGCGGCCTGCCTCCGCTGAAGTCCAGGTTGACCCCATTTCTTACTATTTTATCGGTATGACCGGGGGGGGCGGTTTAATTAACAATCCTGCACTGAAACCCGAAAGAACAATCGATTATGAATTGGGATTCCAGCAGAAGATCAATAATGCATCCTCCCTGAGATTATCTGTTTACTATCGCGAAATGCGCGACCAGATCCAGCAATACCGTTTATCGGGAGCCTATCCCAAAACCTACTACTCATATACAAATATCGACTTTGGAACGGTCAAAGGACTTACTGTCACGTATGACCTCAGAAGAACAGGAAATGCCCGTATCCGTTTCAGCTATACCCTTCAGTTTGCTGATGGTACCGGTTCCGACCCCAATGCCATGGCAAATGTTGTCCGTTCCGATCAACCTAACCTTCGTTCCCTTAACCCGTTAAACTTTGACCGCCGCCACCAGTTCAATATCAGCATTGACTATCGTTGGGGAAGCGGAAAGGATTATAACGGGCCAGTCGTTAACCGCAAGAAGAGCGGGAAGCCTCCGGTTCAATTCTTATCCAACTTTGGCGGAAACCTGACCATCACAGGAGGTTCCGGAACGCCCTATACCAAATCAAGCAGGGTCTTTGCAAATAACCAGATGGGCCCCATCAAAGGATCCATAAACGGAGCCCGTTTACCTTGGCAGTTCCTGCTCAATTTCAGGATTGACAAAGATTTCAATTTTGCATTGAACCAGAAGAAAATGGGGAACATCAATGTCTATCTGGAAATCCTGAACCTGTTGAATACCAAGAACGTCACCTATGTCTATCCTGCAACAGGGACAGCGGATGACGACGGTTACCTGAGCGCCCCCGAATGGCAGAATTCGATCAATCAGCAGGTGTCTCCCCAATCATACAGAGATATCTATTACATCCGTTGGGACGATAACCCTTACAACTACAGCTCTCCGCGCACTATCCGGCTGGGTGTCATGTTTAACTTTTAATCAGGGGAGGGACATATGGTAACTAGAAATAATATCCGTGTACTAAAAAATAAGTTCGATATGAAAAATATACTTCGCTTTGTAGCGGTTGCTTTCTGCTGCATGTTGATCGTCAATCCTGTTCTCGCAGAGGAAGTTCACAAAGGGAGTGGCACCAAGAGCAGTAATACCATTAAAGCGACAGCTGCCGGTTGCGAACCGGGTGCGGCTTATAAATATCTCGACATCAACAATGTAAGAACCATTGTGTACTCCTATGGAAATGGTTGGTTCGCAGAAGGAAATCCCTCCTATGAAATCCCGAAAGGTTCAAAGAAAACCTCGATGTTCTCCTTCTCCTTGTGGATCGGTGGTATTGACATCAACAACAACCTGAAGCTGGCCGCCTACCGGTATGGACAAGGTGTGGGAGGGAATGAGCGTACAAAGAATGACTTCTATCCGGGCCCGTTGACCATTGATGGATCAGCAGCAATCGACGCCGAGACCTGTGCCAAATATGACAAGCTGTATATGATGACCCGTGAAGAGGTTCAGGCATACCTTGCCTGGTGGGAAAATCAAACAGAATTTCCGGATTACCAGATCCCGAAATCGATCCTTGATTGGCCGGCCAACGGTGATAAATCAAAAGGACAGGCCTTTTATCTGGCGCCCTTTTACGATGCCGACGGAAGCGGGGACTATGATCCCCGTCTGGGCGACTATCCTTATTATGATTTTGCAAACGTGCTTTGTCCGAAGAACCTGAAACCCGGTCAAAGGGTCGAACGTGGCCATCTAAAGAACGGTGAACCCGACGATACATTGGGTATCCTGGTAGACCAGGTGCTGAAAGGAGACCAGACCATTTGGAGTGTCTATAACGATAAAGGGAATATCCATACCGAAACCCAGGGTGAACCCATCGGCATGGAGATCAGGGCCCAGTATTTCGCCTTTGCAACCAACGATGAAATCAATAACATGACTTTCTACTCATTTGAAATCATCAACCGTTCAACCTATATTCTTACCGGCACCTATTTCAGTCAATGGGTTGACCCGGATCTCGGATACGCATGGGATGATTATGTTGGATGTGATGTCAAACGCGGACTGGGTTATTGCTATAACGGAAAACCAATCGACGGCAACGGAGAAATCTGGGCTTATGGAGCTCATCCTCCCGCCGTTGGCGTCGACTTTTTTCAAGGGCCTTACATGGATCCTGATAATCGTGACAACCCCAAATTCACGGGTGATTGCTCCATCATAACCAGTGAATACCCTCTTGACCAGATGGCTATCAATGGTGTCAACTTCGGGGATGGGATCATTGATAATGAACGATATGGTATGCGCCGTTTTGTATACCACAACAACTTTGGCTCGGTACCTGATTATATGACCGACCCGCAATATGCTCCTGAATATTACCTCTTCCTTCGTGGTGTTTGGAAGGATAACTCCAAAATGGTTTATGGCGGGAATGCAAATACACGGGCCGGAGGTTACGGACCCGAATGTGACTTTATGTTCCCGGGTGATTCGGACCCGTGTAACCCAAACCCTTGGGGGACCGGAGGAAGAACGCCCAACGGACCTATATACTGGACGGAGCAAACGGTGCCAAACCCATATAGCGACCGGCGTTTTATGCAGTCAGCCGGACCATTTACCCTTCAACCTGGTGCCTGTAACTATGTTACCGTTGGTATCCCCTGGGCAAGCTCCATTGCCGGTACCCCATGGGAATCGGTGAAATTGTTACAGATCGTGGACGATAAATGCCAGAATCTGTTTGATAATTGCTTCGCCGTTCTGAGTGGCCCCAATGCACCCGACATGACCATTGAAGAAATTGACAAGGAACTCATCCTCTATCTGTCCAACCGCAAGACCAATGATAAAGGAAATAACTATCAGGAAAAATATGTGGAATATGATCCGAACATCCCCAATCCGGATACATTGGCGCATAATAAACGCAACGACTCTCTGTATCGTTTTGAAGGATATCAGATATATCAATTAAAAGATGCCACCGTTTCCTCTGCCGATATTGATGATAACAGCAAATCAAGACTGGTTGCCCAGTGTGATATTCAAAATGGCGTTTCCAAACTGGTCAACTGGATCTATGATGCGAGCCTTGGAGGCAACAAGGGAGAGATCATGGTAGAAGGTGCCGATAAAGGAGTTTCTCACTCTTTTGTCATTACTGAGGATATGTTCGCTACCGGCGATGTCCGCCTCGTTAACCATAAACAATATTATTACGTTGTAATCGCATATGCCTACAATAATTTCAAGACATACAACCCCATGTATGCTAACGCCCTGGATGGTCAGACAAAACCTTATCTGAGGGGTCGTACAAACATTACAACTTATACCGCCATTCCGCATATTCCGATTGGCACCCTGATCAATTCGGAGTATGGGGAGGGGCCTGTTATTACCCGTATTCAGGGCCAAGGCAATGGCGGACGGACCATCGAATTATCACAAGAATCGATCACGAAAATCTTGTCAAAACCACCTGCCGACTCGGTTTACAATAAATATGGCGGACCTGACTACCCGATTGATTATACTCCTACTTATATGGTTTCCCAAGGACCTTTGAAAGTTGAAGTAATCGATCCTTTAAATGTAGTAAGCGGGCAATTTATGGTGAAATTTGATTCCATGACCTCACTGAATCCGACACTGGTCAACCCATTCATGAATGCCAATATTAAATTCGGGAAATGGACTTTAACCGATAAGACTACCGGCAAATCATACCGTGCTGACACGACCACCGTTTACCCCTATGAACAGCTCTTCCTCGATCTGGGTCTTTCCCTGACAATCAGCCAGGTTGCTTATCCGGGTGATACCCTGAGGGACGGATCGGTATATGAAACCGACGGCTTGCTGTGGGCGCCTTCAGCCATTTATTCTGACAGCACAAAAATGTGGCTCTCCGGAGTACCCGATAATGATGTTCCCGCCAGCGTATTTAACTGGATCCGTTCAGGAACCTATAGAGCAGGTGGGAATTCAGATTACTATGACTGGGATATGGGTGCAAACCGTGCATGGGATCCCAATAAAAACTATCAGAAAATACAGATGCAACTCTATGGTGGTAATTACGGAGGTACATGGGCTCCATATGCTTTAACCGCTTATAATGATCAGAACCCGATGGGTCCTGCCATCAATTCCCCTTCGAAAAAGAAAGGCTCCATCAATAACCTGGCCAGTGTCGATGTCGTTCTAACAACAGATAGAAGCAAATGGACCCGGTGCGTTGTCGTGGAAATGTGTTACGATTCGAACCTTGCTGAGGGACATGCCCGGAAATATTATGTAAGAAATACACCCTCCGTGAATGCAAATGGTGAAGCCGGGAAAACCAGTTCCGATGTTTTGTATCAATCCGATTACATCAGTCCTACCGGGATGAGCTGGTTCCCGGGATATGCAATAAACCTGGAAACCGGGGAACGGCTCAACATCATGTTTTCCGAGAATTCCTGGTTGGTTGCAGATAACGGACGGGATATGATATGGAATCCCAGTTCCAGGATAGTGGATGCCTCAGGTATCCCTGTGTTTGGAGGGCAGCAGTATATTTACATCATGGGATCTGCGATAATAGACCGCGGTGATAAACTTTTCACTTTCCCGGCTTATGACGCAGGTGCCCGTATCCGTTCGACCCTGGTCAGAACCTCTGACAATCCGAATGTCGATTGGGCTACCTTTGTATATGCCAGTGCATTGTATACTGCCATTCCGATTGCTGCTCCAGGGATGGAAATGTATTGGCTAAGCAACGATGTTACCATTAAAATCCGGGTGGGCAAGCCTTACCAGCGTTATTATTCCCTGCCGATGCCCTCCGGTATGATGGATACGATTGATAACAATAAATATTATCCGGTCTATGAATTCAGCACCGCTTCGATTGCTACAGGCAAGGACAATCAGGATAAATCTGTATCTGACCTCGACCTGATCAATGTTGTCCCGAACCCGTATTATGCCTATGATGACTATGAAAGGAATCAGCTGGATAATCGTATCAAAATCGTTAACCTTCCTTCACGTTGTACAGTAACCATCTTTGATTTAAGCGGTACCATGATCAGGCAATTTATCATTGATAAAACGGGTATTCCTGAGCCAAGATCCTCCACGGCCGGGATTAATACCGATTCAAAAACCTCCATCGACTGGGATCTGAAGAATTTTGCAGGGATCCCGATTTCAGGTGGTGTCTATCTTATCCATGTAAAAGCCGATAATCTGGGCGAACGGACGATCAAATGGTTTGGAATATTGCGACCTGTTGACTTGAATTCAATGTAATGGCTTATAGCTTTTTTAATATGATAACAATAATAAAAATCAGGATTATGAAAAAAATATATAGCTACGTTGTTGCAATATTCTTAATGGGATTGATACTTATTCCCCTTGATAAGGTGATGGCCGGGAATAAGGACCGGTCAGGACAAGCTGGCGCCTCTGAACTGCTTATCAACCCCTGGGCCCGCAGCAGCGGCTGGGGCTCCGTCGGAACTTCCTGCACCCAGGGGCTGGAAGCTATTTTTACCAATATCGCCGGTACTGGCTTCACAAAAGGAACCGAGATCATTTTTACTTACACCAGCTGGCTGCAGGGATCGGGCGTTAACGTCATGGCTTTTGGCGTTAGCCAGAAATTGGGGGCGAACAAAGGTGTTCTGACCGCAGCGGTCATGTCGATGTCGTTCGGTGAGATCGATATAACCACGACCGACTCTCCGGAAGGCGGTTTAGGAACCTTTAAACCCAGCTACCTGAATATCAACCTGGCCTATGCCAAATCCTTTTCAAACAGCATCTATGGCGGTTTAAACCTCAAAATCATATCGGAATCCATATCCGATGCCAGTGCCATTGGAATTGCTCTCGATGCCGGGATTCAATATGTAACGGGAGAAAAGGATCAGATCAAATTCGGTATTGCATTAAAAAATGTCGGAGCTCCAATGAAATTCAGGGGGGACGGTTTATCATTCCGAGGCATTATTCCTGGTCATGGTAATGATAACGACTTGTTTACGGTTGAACAACGTTCAGCTTCTTATGAACTTCCGGCAACCTTACGCATTGGGGCCTCCTATGATTTCCTGATTGGTGACATGAACCGCATTACCCTGGTCGGAAACTATACTTCAAATTCCTTCTCAAAGGATCAGTTCACCCTGGGTCTTGAATATGGATTGAAATACTATTTTCAGATAAGGGCGTCCTATACTTACCAGTCTGGTATGTTCAACACTTCGGTCGCTGACCGGGGAACCGTGTTTACCGGCCTTAATGCTGGCTTTACCGTTTCTGTCCCCTTCAACAAGGAAAAAGAAACAGGAATCGCAATCGACTATTCATACAGAGCAACAAACCCATTTTCCGGTACGCATAGTATTGGTTTAAAACTAAACTTTTAATCGTTTCGTAACGATTTTTACAGTAAATTGTTTCTTTCTGCATAAGGACCCTTTTTTAAGGGTCTTTTGCCTTATTATAATATCAAAAATACCCAGTAACGATGTCCGAAATCAAATATTATACACCTGAAGGCCTTCATAAGCTAAAGGACGAATTAAACCAGCTGGTTACCGAAGAAAGACCTCTTCTTTCCAGGCAGATTGCTGAAGCACGTGACAAAGGGGACCTGTCGGAAAATGCCGAATATCATGCTGCTAAGGAAGCCCAGGGATTATTGGAAATAAAGATTTCTAAACTGCAGGAGATGATCAGCAATGCCCGGTTGATCGATGAATCAAAACTGGATTGTACAAAAGTGTTGATTTTTTCAACGGTGAAACTCAGAAATACCCAAAATGGTGCTCTCGTGACCTATATGCTTGTTCCTGAAAATGAAGCTAATGTCAAAATGGGAAAAATTTCCGTAAACTCTCCAGTGGCAAAAGGTTTACTGGGTAAGGTAATCGGTGATAAAGTGGAGATCACGGTGCCGGCTGGAAAAGTTGCACTTGAAATCATAGAAATCACAAGGTAAAACATATAAAATGGCCAGTATTTTCACAAAAATCGTTAATGGCGAAATTCCCTGCTATAAGATCGCAGAGGATGAAAACTTCCTTGCTTTTCTGGATATCAATCCATTGGCTGAAGGACATACCCTGGTTATTCCAAAAAAGGAAGTGGATTTTATCTTTGATCTGGATGCGGATTTACATAAAGGATTATGGGATTTTACCAGGGAAGTGGCGAATGCCATGCGTAAAGTCATCCCCTGCAAAAGAATCGGAGTAACCGTCATAGGGTTGGAGGTCCCTCATGCACACATTCATCTGATCCCATTGATGTCGATGTATGACATGGACTTCAGACGGCCGAAATTGAACTTCAGCCGCGAAAAATTTACTGCAATCGCAGACCGTATCTCAAAAGCCCTCTGAAAATACTCCATTATCAATTATCCATTATCAATTGATTCAATATGCCCTCACATTCCGGCCTTCAATATAATTGATAAAGGCCTGGTTGACCACCTTATTCCCTCCGGGCGTGGGATAATCGCCGGTAAAGTACCAGTCGCCTTTATGGTCAGGGCAGGCAGAATGCAAATCTTCGATCGTCTGGTATACAATCTGAACCTTAGGTTTACAGGAAGCCGGAGTCAGCAATTCTGAAATCTTTTCAGCGATCCGGGTATTGGTAAAAGGTTGATAGATCTCCTTGACATAGTTGACCATCTTCTCCTTCGGCAATCTTTCCTGTTTCTTGGCTTTAAGGTATACTTCATTGATGATGTTTTCCTGGTGGGTCTCCTTCAGCAAGGCAATAGCGGCTTTAAAAGCAATGAAATCGGTGATCTTGGCCATGTCGATGCCGTAGCAGTCAGGATACCGGATCTGGGGGGCAGAGGAGGCAATCACGATCTTTTTTGGTCCAAGGCGATCAAGGATCCGGATAATGCTTTGTTTCAGCGTGGTGCCTCGGACAATGGAATCATCAAGAACGACCAGATTATCCATCCCGGACCGGATGCTTCCATAAGTGATATCGTAAATATGGGTGGCAAGGTCATCCCGCTGGGAGTCCTGGGTGATGAAAGTCCGTAGCTTGACATCTTTAACAGCAACTTTTTCGGCTTTTGGCCGCAATAGAAAAATGGATTCCAGTTTTTCCCGTGAGATCTCACTACGGACATTGAGGATGTTATCAATTTTTATCCGGTCACAAAAAGCGTTGATTTCTTCAATCAATCCATAATACGCATCGATCGCGGTATTGGGAATGTATGAAAATACAGTATTTTCCAGATCATGGTCGATGGCCTGTAAAATTGCAGGGGCAAGGAACTTCCCAAGGTTCTTCCGTTCCCGGTAAATATCGATATCGGTCCCTCTTGAAAAATAGATTCTTTCAAAAGAACAGGGTTTTTTCTCCAGGGGTTTATGGAACATTTTTTCACTTACTTTCCCGTTCTTTTTGATGATCAATGCATGTCCTGGTTGAAGTTCATGGATCAGGGTGGAGGAAACGTTAAAAGCAGTCTGGATGACCGGCCGCTCCGAAGTGACAACCGCAACCTCATCATCATGGTAGTAAAATGCCGGGCGGATGCCAGACGGATCGCGCATCACAAAGGCATCTCCGTGACCAATCAAGCCGGCAATAACATAACCCCCATCCCAGGTCGAAGCCGATCGCTTCAGGATCTTCTGGATGTTCAGATTTTTAGCGATTTCGTAAGTTATTTTTCGTTTTGGAAAACCCTGCTGTTTGAATTTCTGATACAATTCCTCATTTTCTTCATCCAGGAAATGGCCGATCTTTTCAAGGATGGTAATGGTATCGGAAGTTTCAACAGGGTATTGCCCGAGATCAATCAGCTTTTCAAAAAGCTCATCCACATTGGTCAGATTGAAATTGCCTCCCAGGACAAGGTTCTTTGTAATCCAATTGCTTTCCTTTACAAAGGGATGGATGTTCAGTAGGGTGTTTTTTCCGAAGGTTCCATAACGTAAATGACCAAGATACAACTCCCCCACCATCTCAACATTCTGTTTCAACCAGTGAACATCATTGAACCGCTGGGGTGAGCGTTCGTCGATTTCCCTCAGTTTATGACCTATTTTGTTGAAAATATACTGGATCGGGGCATTATCGTTGGACCGGATGCGGTTAATGAACCTGTTTCCGGGTTCAAGATCGAATTTAATACAGGCTATGCCGGCTCCATCCTGCCCCCGGTTATGTTGTTTTTGCATGAGCAGGTGCAGCTTGTTTAAACCGTAAAATGCTGTCCCGTAATTGGCGAGGTAATATTCGAGCGGTTTTAAGAGTCGTATAAGTGCGATACCGCACTCGTGATGGATGAAATCGCTCATCGGAGCATCGGTAAAATGGAATGCAAAGATACAATTTTTTTTAACGTACTTTTGCAGTATGATTCAGACTGTCGAAGCAGTAGAATTTATTGGGCTTTCCAGACAATATCCGGTCATCGACGTCAGGACACCCGGAGAATTCCTGCAGGGTCATATACCGGAGGCTTTCAATATTCCTTTGTTCAGTAATGATGAACGGGCGATAATCGGAACCCTTTATCACCAGAACGGTCGCGAATCAGCTTTGACAAAAGGTCTTGAACTGGCCTTGCCAAAGACGGAGGACTATGTTGCCATGCTCCGGTCAGTTACAAATAAACCTTCGGTCCTGGTTCATTGCTGGCGGGGAGGTATGCGGAGTGCCGGCATGGCGGAAGTATTTGAAAAGGCAGGCCTTACTGTTTACCTGCTGCAGGGAGGGTACAAAATGTACCGTAAAACAGTCCGGGAAGGGTTTACCCATAAAGCTCCGCTTTTAGTACTGGGGGGATATACCGGAACAGGTAAAACGGAGATCCTTGGAGCCCTTTTCTTACTGGGGGAACAAGTGATCGACCTTGAAAAGCTGGCTTGCCACAAGGGATCAGTTTTTGGAGCCCTCGGAGAAAAGCGGCAACCGACCAACGAACAATTTGAAAATGACCTGTATCGTTTATGGTCCGGACTGGATTTTTCAAAACGGATATGGATCGAAGATGAAAGCCGGATGATCGGAAATATAACGCTTCCTGAACCAATCAAGGATCAGATAAGCCGTGCTTTGCTGATCAGGATTGATGTCCCTTTACCGGTCAGGATACACAAACTGGTAAGGGAGTATGCCGGTTTCCCCAAACCATTACTGGCTGAAGCAATCATCAAGATCCAGCGGCGCATTGGTGGCGCCAGGACAAAGATGGCCCTCGAAGCACTTGAAAAAGGACGCTTTGAATCAGTGGCCGAGATCATCCTGTCTTATTATGATAAAGCCTATCGTTTTGCCATCGAGCATAGAAACGGAAAAATGATTCACACGCTTGAACTGAAGCATCCGGAAAGCAGATTAAATGCAACCCATATCCTTTCATTCATCCGAAAAACGATATCCCATGATGCCCATTTATCTGGATTATAATGCGACTACTCCGGTGGATCCGGCAGTTGCGGAAACCATATTACCCTTTCTTTTATTGAAGTTTGGTAATCCGTCCAGTACCCATCCTTTTGGCATCGAAGCAAAAGTGGCTATAGAAGAAGCCCGTAAACAGGTTGCCGGTCTGATCAATGCCCATCCCGATGAGATCATTTTCACCAGCGGAGGATCTGAAGCCAATAATCATGCCATCAAAGGAATTGCATTTGCAGAAAAGGGAGGAAGGAACCACATTATCACTTCAGTTATCGAACATCCTGCTGTCATCGAAGTTTGCCGCTTTCTGGAGGATAAGGGCTTTGCGGTTACGTACCTTCCTGTTGATGATTACGGCCGGATTGATCCCGGTCTTGTTGAGAAAGCAATCATACCGGAAACCATCCTGATCACAATAATGCATGCCAACAATGAGGTCGGGACCATCCAGCCGGTCGATGAAATCGGAAAGATCGCCCGCCGTTTCCATATCCTGTTTCATACCGATGCCGCACAGACTGCAGGAAAGATCCCCGTGGACGTCAGGCAGATGAACGTGGATCTGCTCTCCATTGCCGGACATAAGTTTTATGCACCCAAAGGGATCGGGGCCTTGTTTGTCCGCCGCGGTGTCAGGCTCGAAAAGCTGATCCATGGCGCAGACCATGAGCAAAACCTAAGAGCAGGGACAGAAAATGTGATGCAAATTGCCGGACTTGGAAAGGCATCGGAGATGGCACGGCTGGCCGGACCGGACCTGATGGAACGCCTGACTACCTTCCGTGACATGCTTGATCAAGGGATCCGTCGTGATTTTCCCGAGGTAAGGCTCAACGGTCATCCCATCAACCGGTTGCCTAATACTCTTAGCCTTGGATTTCCCGGTACAGAAGCCGCTGTGATGTTAAATCAGATGAAAGGAATCGCTGCCTCAGGTGGCGCTGCCTGCCATGCCGGACATCCAGGTTCTTCGTATGTTCTTGAGGCCATGCGGGTACCGGAAAGATTTGCAGCAGGGACAATCCGCTTTTCGGTTGGTAAGATGACGACAAAGGAGGAAATTGATACAGCCATATCCATTATCAGGGAGGCATATGGGCGACTTTTAGGAAAAAGTCCGGCAAGCTTTATCTCCCGGCATGAAAAAAGACCGGGAACACCGGAAATCGAATATACCGGAAAGACCCAACCGGGAACGGACTCTTTTCCCGGAATGAATAGTGATTCCGTAAGTCATCTACCGCAACCGGAATTCCGTCTGACCGGTTATACCCACTCCCTGGGTTGTGCCTGCAAGATACGGCCCCAGCTGCTTGAAAAGATCCTTTCCGGCCTGCCGCTTTCACACGACGTTTCAGTGCTCGTCGGGTATGAGACTTCGGATGATGCGGCAGTATACCAGATCGACCAGGAAACAGCCATTGTCGAAACCGTGGATTTCATACCACCTATTGTCGATGATCCATATACCTATGGTGCAATCGCGGCCGCAAATGCCCTGAGTGATATTTATGCCATGGGAGCCAGACCCCTGTTTGCCCTCAGCATTGTGGCCTTTCCGGATGATAAACTTCCCCTTTCCGTCCTGGAACAGATCCTGAAGGGGGCGACTGATAAAGTTGCTGAAGCCGGCATCCCTGTCATAGGAGGACACAGCATTGAGGACCATGAGCCCAAATTTGGATTGGTCGTTACTGGAAAGGTTCATCCGGGGAGGATCCTCCGTAATTCTACCGCTTGTCCGGGTGATGTCATTATTCTGACAAAGCCGATCGGTACAGGAATCATTACAACGGCCGTCAAACGTGGTCTGGCGGACCACGTCAATGCCAATGAAGCCATAAGGGTGATGCTGGAACTGAATAGCAAAGCAATGGGAATCATGACGGGTTATCCGGTGAATGCATGTACCGATGTTACGGGATTCGGGTTGCTGGGACACTTGCTGGAAATCCTGACCGCGTCAGGTGTTGGTGCAGAAATAATGGCGGAATCCATTCCGGTTATTCCGGGGACATGGGAATATGCAGCTGCCGGTTGTATTCCGGGAGGAACACTGAACAATGCAGCATTTGTCCGCAACAGGGTTCATTGGGAACCAGGAATCCCGGAACTCCTCAGGACCATCCTGGCAGATGCCCAAACGTCGGGAGGGCTTTTATTGACCTTACCCTCAAACTGTTCAGACTCGTTGACGGAGGCTCTTCATCAGCATGGGATTCCGAAGGCAGCTATCATTGGTCATATCATACGTGGAAAACCAAGCATCACGGTAAGAGAGGGTTCATTCATTCAGTAGTTTCCGCGCAACATTTCTGTCATAGACTTTTCCGACCGGATATATCATTTTCCGTTGATCAACATAAGGTGATTGGTTATAAAACCAATTCAGGATGGCCTGGGGATTATGAGCAAAAACGGTATCGCTTGCCTTTTTTTTATCCAATTCTGTTTTCAGGGAAGGGTTATCAGCCATCATCCGGGAAGCCATCTCTTCAAGGACGTATGATTCGGCATATTCTTTCTGTTCAAAGATGGCATCAAAGAACCCCCAGTAAAGGTAGGAGCCATTTCCTTTTGGTTCAAGGATATGCGGGATGATGCGGGCTGTAGGTTGCAGGACCTTTACAACGGCAGATCCGGCCGGGAACCATCGTTCCTCCCTGAACTCTTCGGTTTCGATATTCGTCATCGGATGACGACCTTCGTAGGGATTTACCTGCCATTTCGGGTTTCTGAATCTATAGGTCGATATCGGTACCATCTGTCCAGTATGAAGGTATTTAATCTGCACCCCATGAATCTTTAACCGTTCGATCACCGAGGTCCATTCAGCTGGAATAAGATAGACATAAGGTAAGGGAATGGTCAGCGATTCCCGGGTCCTGAAAAAATAAGGCAGTTTGAAGGTCTCAGGAATGTTACTGTATTTAAACCAGGGACCTCCGCTGACGGCACTTTTTTCTTCACTGTATTCGACGCCTTTAAAATCAACCATAAGACTGTCGTTTTCAAGCGTGGTGAACTGGAGAGGGAAGGGTATCTTCAGAAAATCCTCATCGGAAACGGACTGGTCGGCTTTATCAACCATTGCCCGCAGGGTTGTATCTTCCCGGTTCAGTATCTCAATGCTGATTTTCAGGCATTCATAAGTCGCGAGAACGCGCCTTTTATAGGTTTTAAGCATATGGGTCTCAATAAGCAGGCCCGGTCGGTTCCTTAGTGCGACATATCCCTCTGATAACATGGGAGGCGCCACTTCCGTGATCAGGCCGCTCCTGGGATCATGCCAGCGCCGGAAATCAACATAAGGGAAAGCCGGATATCCTAAGTTATCGAGCTGTGTCTGCAGCCCCGGGAGGAAGACATCACGCGACCAGGAGGTCAACCGGCTATCCATTTCACCGTATATCTCCATAAGATAGGTTAGGACATACTGGTAGTCGGCTCCGTCGGTGGTATGTGAATCGATGAAAAAATCAGGCATCCATTCATTGAAGAACCTGAGCCAGGCTTGCATTTCCGGAGAATCGGCCTTCAGATAATCCCGATTGAGGTTCAGATTGTTGGCCGTTACCCGCCATCCCATCTCTTTAGGACCATTTTGGTTGATGCGGTTATATGGCCCGAAACGCTCATGTCCGTCCACATTAAAAATGGGAATAAAAACGATGGAAACATGGTCGAGCAGCCTGGACAGGCTGGGATTGTCCGCGAGAACAAGGTCACGGATAAACATCATTCCGGCATCTTTCCCTTCACATTCACCCGGATGGATACAAGCCTGAATGAGAAGCAGAATGCGACCGGTTGCATGAATGGAAAAGGGTTCATTTAATCCTTGCTTATCAACGACCAAAAAAGGTAAATCGCGTCCCTGGGCACTTTTTCCAAAACTGTTCAGAGTAACTTTGGAGGAAACGGTGGCGAGGCGTTTACAATAATCCATTGTTTCTTTGTACCGGGGAGTTGCTGTAAACCCAGAAGTTTCGACGGGAGTCAGCCATTCCCTTCCCTGTGACAGGGATCCCAGTGCAAGGAAGATCAGGGAAATCAGCAGAAGATATCTTTTCATAAAAATCTTTTTTCCGTGCCCCCAAACATAAGAAAAAAAGCTATTGTTTAATACTTGGAAGTGGCGAAGATGCTGGTCCCATCAAAGAAACTTTTTATACCTGTTTTGTTTCTTGCTTTCATTTTTTTTCTATTTTTGCAGGTCAAAACAGGTTTTCCCGGGTACCTTTTTCTATGGACAAATTCTTTGTGGAAATTCTTGAGAGGGTTCGTGAACTCTTTTTTAAATATGGCGTAAGAAGCGTTTCAATGGACGATATCTGTCGCGATATTGGAATTTCCAAAAGGAAACTTTATCAATTTGTTCAAAGCAAAAACATGCTGGTTGAAAAACTTCTGGAGCTGGAACGGAAAAATTTCGAGATTATCTTTTCTACCCATAATTTCGACGGAATCAATGCAATCGATGTCCTTTTGGTCGTCAGCCGGGAAGTCGGGGAGAGATTCTGGGATGTCAATCCATCCATGACCTTTGACCTGAGAAAGTACTATCCTGATATTTATCACAAACATATTGATGAACGCATTGAATTTATATTTCAGAAGATCAAAATTAATTTACAGAAAGGGATCAGCCAGGGTATGTACCGCGATGACCTGAGCGTCGAGCTTGTCGCCCGCTTGTACATCCGCAGACTGATCGACTTGCATAACCCGGAATTTTTTCCGGCCGAAAAATTTTCCTTCAAAACCCTCTTTGATGTTATGTTCGATAATTTTATCCGTGGAATAGCCAAAGAACAGGGTATTGAATATTATGAAAAGCAGAAACGCAAACTGAACTTAAAAAAATTTACTAAATGAGAGCCGTTTACAAAGTGATTATTTCTTCTGCCTTGGTTTTTTCATTTATCGTATGCCCATCCGGGATTAATGCTCAGAATACGGTGAAAGGCAAAACACCGATGTCATTGTCCCTTCAGCAAGCGCAGGATTACGCATATGAACATAATTATGACCTTACCAATTCGAACTATGATGTGCAAATAGCAAAGAAAATGGTCAATCAGAATATAACCATTGGCTTGCCTCAGATCAATGCAAGTCTGGATTATCTCGATTATTTCCTGATGCCTACGCAGATGATCCCCGACATTTTTTCACAACCTCCGCGTTACGACCTTCTGATCCCGGTGCAGTTCGGCGCGACCTATAATATGACGCTCAAGGGGTCGCTTACTCAACTTCTTTACAGCGGTCAATATCTGATCGGGTTACAGACTGCCCGGGCTTACCTTGAAACGGTAAAACAGAAAAATATTAAAGACCGTGTTGATGTGCGTGACCAGGTGACAGAAAATTATATCGGACTTCTGGTGATCGAGGAAAACACCAAAATCCTTGATTCCACTTATCAGATCGTCAGTAAAATGGTGGATGAGGCAAAATTCGCTTACAAAGAAGGATTACTCGAAGATATTGATGTAGAACAACTTGAACTGAACAAGTCCAATCTTGAAGCGCTTTTGATCAATACCAAAAGCCAGCAGGTCATTGCTTATAATTACTTTAAATTCTCTTTGGGGGTTAGTGAAGACCAGGAGATCATCCTCACCGATAACCTCGGCACTTTCCTTGCACAGATAAACCGTGACCAGTTGATGAATCAGCCTTTTGATTATAATTATAATATTGATTACAAGATCCTGAAAAAGCAAGAAACCGTTACGCTCTATCAGTATAAACTGGCTAAAACGGCTTACCAGCCGACCCTTTCTGCTTTTCTCTCTGCCTCTACGAGTGCTCAGCGAACTACCTGGAATTTTTTTGACACCAAGCAGTCATGGTTTCCGGCCGCCACTTTCGGTGTCTCCATGCAGATTCCGATCTGGAGCAGTGGTGGCAGGAAATATGCCGTCGACCAGGCACGCCTGAACGTTGACAAAATGAAAGTCATGGATCAAAAGGTAAAGACGCAGGTCCAGCTTCAGGTTGAAACGGCCAGGAAAGATTTCAACAACTCCTATCTGGTTTATCAGAATAAAATGAAGGGTTTTGAAACGGCTCTCAGGATTTACGAAAAGACAACCATAAAATACAAACAGGGAATGTCTTCCAGCACTGATCTTAACCAGAAATATAATCAATTCCTCCAGTCGAACAGCGATTACATGCAATCCATATTTGATGTAATCAAAAACAAGGTCAAGCTTAGCAAACTGCTCGAAAAATTCTAACGGTTTGACTTTCGCCTTCGCCACCTGATCTTCATCTGGATATCGATCAGCAGAACCGCGGGAACGAATACCAGAGTAAGGAAGGTCGCAAAACTCAGTCCGAAAATGATGGTCCATGAAAGCGGGCCCCAGAACAAAACATTGTCTCCCCCGAAATAGAGGTGTGGATTCAGTTCTGTGAAGAGGGTAACGAAATTGATATTCATTCCAACTGCCAGCGGAACCAGCCCCAGCATGGTAGCAGTAGCCGTAAGCACCACCGGTGTAAGTCTTGTTTTCCCGGCCTGAATGATCGCATCTTTCGTCTTTAATCCTCTTATTTTCAATTCGTCCGCAAATTCCACGATCAGGATGCCATTTCTGACTACAATCCCTCCAAGGGCAACGATGCCCAATCCGGTCATAATCACACTGATGGACATGTTGAAGATAAGAATACCCAGCAATACTCCGATCACACTGAAAATCACTTCGCTAAGAATAATAAAGGATTTGCTGAACGAACCGAATTGCGTGATCAGTATAAAAAAGATAAGGCCAATGGCGATCAGCATGGCCTTCATCAGGAACGCCATGGTTTCTGCCTGATCTTCCCGTTCACCGGTCAGCGTAATGGTAAATCCCTTAGGAAGGTTAAATCCGGTAATGGATTTATTGATCTGTGCTACGATTTCATTGGCTGTATAACCCGACAGAACCTCCGAAGCAAGGGTAATAACCCTCTTCAGATTCTTTCGTTTGATTCCTCCATAAGTGTCGTGATATTTGATGGTTGCGACCGAAGAGATCGGGATCTGCCGCAACTGTCCGGAATTCATATCCCGATAGGTAATCTTGGCATTGATGACTTTATTGATATTTTTCCGTTCCTGGTCCGAATATCTTAACTGGATCGGATATTCATCTTCCTCTTCCTTGTATTTGGATACTTCTTTTCCATAAATAGCCGTGCGCAGCTCCATTCCGATCTGTCCGATCGAAAGGCCTTCACGGTTAGCCCTCACCCGGTCAATATCAATAATTATTTCAGGTTTATTATTCTCGAAATCGGATTTCAGCTGTTCAATTCCCGGAATACGAAGTGAATCGAGGTAATTCTTAAATGCGATGGAGGTGACGATCAATCCATCCAGATCTTCTCCTGAGATCTCGATGTTGATTGGTTTCCCGGTAGGAGGGCCCATCTTGTTCTTCTCAACGCTGATGGTGACTCCGGGAATGTTTTTCAGGTTCTCACGGATGGCATCCATATATTTTTGTGTGGATATTCCATGCCGGTATTTGCTTTCAACAAAATAAACGCTGACTTTGCCTTTGTTTGATGAAACACTCCTGTCAAACATGCTTTCTCCTGCGCCAAACCCAACATTGGCAAGAACCGATTCTATAACCGGATTCTTTTCACCAATCACCTCGTACACCCTTTTTTCCACAAGATTCGTTACGGAATCGGTAACATTCTGGTCTGTCCCTTCCGGCATCCTGATATAGACCATAACATTTGTAGGCATATTGTTCGGGAAGAAAAGCACTTTTGGTTTTGCAATACCAAGGAAAAACAGGCACAAGAAGAAAAGTAACACCACGCCAGAGAAAAGGTACCACGGATTTCTTCCTTTCAGGAAAAAAACAAGGGTTTTTTCATAGAGTCCCATCAGCCAGGGCCAGACAATGGTCTGGAATTTGGCTATGGCATCTTTCAAAACCAACCGGTAAATGAAGTTCAGAACCAAGACAAATATAAAAATATTCCCTATGGTAAATCCTCCTAACAGATAAGAAGTAACAGCGAGAATCAGAAAAATAGCGCTGATGATAAACAGCCTTTTTTTCTCGGGACGGTGTTCTTTAATATCGTACTCATGTTTCATAAATGTCACGGCAAAGACCGGATTGATGATATAGGCCACGAAGAGAGATGCAAATAATGTAAGGATGAGCGTTACCGGCATATAGTGCATGAATTTACCGACTACGCCAGGCCAGAAGGCAAGAGGGAAAAAAGGAGCGAGGGTCGTCAGCGTTCCGGAGAGGATCGGAAGGAACACCTCACCGGCTGCGTGCTTTGCAGCAAGTACAATATTTTTTTCATGGTGGTGGATCCTATGTGTGTTTTCAATGACAACGATGGCATCGTCGACGATGATCCCCAGGGCAAAAATAAATCCGAACATGACGATCATATTCATGGTGAATCCAAGGCTCGGCATAATAAGATAGGCGACCGCCATGGAAAGGGGTACAGAAAGGGCGACAAAAAATGCATTGTTGAATCCCATAAAAAACATGAGGACCACGGTTACCAAGATAAAACCGATAATAATGGTGTTGTTCAGCTCTTCAAGGGTACTTTTGGTGAACCGTGACTGGTCACCAGTGATGGAAACGGAAAGATCGGGTGGATATGAGGTCCTTTTCATTTCTTCCATGATCTCTTTTATCTCGTCGGAGGCTTTAATCAGGTTTTCGCCGCTTTTTTTGATGACATTCAGGGTAATGACATTTTTTCCGTTCAGACGGGCAAAACTTTCCTGTTCCTTGAATGAATCGCGGACATCTGCAATGTCTTTAATATAGACGATCGCTCCGCTTGACGATTTCAACATGATCTCCTTGATCTCATCCGGAGATTTGAACTGACCGGTCGTTCTTATGGTGTACTTGGTGCCAAAGGAAGTAATATTACCGGCGGAAACGGTTACGTTCTCGGCGGCGATGGCCGATTCAATATCACGGAAAGAGACACTGGCCGCCTGCATCTTATACATGTCAACATCGACCTGGATCTCACGGTCGAGGGCACCGACAATATCAACCCGTGTGATTTCCTTCAGCGTTTCAATTTTATCCTTTGCGTCATCGGCATACTTCTTTAACCGCTGGAGGTCATAATCACCGGCAAGATTAATGTTCATGATGGGAATTTCTGATAAATCCACTTCCTTGATGTCTGGTTCTTTTGGAAGGTTATTCGGAAGATTCGTTTTAGCCTTATCAACAGCATCACGGACCCGTTGTTTGGCCTCCGATACTTCAGGACCCGGATTGAATTCCACCACGATGGTTGAAAAATCCTGTATCGAATTACTGGTGATTTTTTTCACGTTGGCCAGTGACTTACATTCTTTTTCAATGGGACGTGTAACGAGATTTTCCATGTCCTCAGGTGATGTTCCGGGATAGATCGTATTGACAAGGATGGTCGGAATAACGATTTCAGGAATTTGCTCTTTCGGAATCGAGAAATAGGACATTAATCCCAGTGTCGAGATAAAAACAGCAAGGACATAGATACTTGTCTTGTTATCGATCGACCAGCTGGTAGCAAAAAATTCTTTGAGCTTATATTCTTTCTGTTTCATGGTTTTACCGTTTTTCACCGGAGATTGTCCCGGCCATTTCTCCGGATCATCGACCGGTATTTACGTAATCGATCAACTGACCATCATACAGATCTTTGTAACCTGCTGTAATGATCCTATCCCCTTCGTTGAGGCCCGAAACCACTTCCGTAAAACCATTATAGGAGATAAAAGGTAAAACAGTTCGTTTCCGGGCGATTTTTTTCCCATTTTCTTCCGAGCAGACATATACGAATTGTCCTTCATCGCGGGAAGTCTGGATAAAGTTCTGGGGAATAGCAATGGTGGAAGGATTAGCATAATCCTTGATGCGCAGAACGGCAATCATATTAGCGCGGTAGTTGATGTTGGTGGGAGGCAGATCGACTTCAACCTGGAAGGTTCGGTTGGTCGGATTGATATATTTGGATGAAAAGGTGATACGTTCGATCAGCTCGGCCCTGACATCAGGTAAGTAAACCTTGACCTGGTCACCGGTTTGAATTTTAGCTGAATAGGCTTCTCCGACATCGGCTAGGGCTTTGGCTTTGGAAAAATTGACAATCCGGAATGCCGGCTGAGGCGAGGAAGAGGAAGCCATCTGTCCGACTTTTATTGGAATTTCTTCGATGGTTCCGTCGATTGGCGCCGTAATGTTCGACATCAGGATCTGGTCATCCAGCGTGTTGATCTTGTTTTCAAGCGATTCTTTTCCGTTCTTGGCAGTCAGATATTGCACTTCAGAACCGATCTTCTGATCCCAAAGCGCTTTTTGACGGGTGTAAAGGTCGGTCGCATATTCAAGCTGTGTCTGAAGCTCTTTCATTGTCTGTTTCATGACTTCTGCATCCAGTTCAGCAAGAATCTGCCCCTTTTTTACAAAATCCCCTTCCTTGACCAATATTTTTGTAACAACACCCGGCGTACGGGGACTTACACCAATGTTTTCATTTCCGTCGATCCTCCCCTGGACTTCAATATAATGTTCAAAAGGTGCTTTGCTGATGGTTTGCACACTCACCATTGTCGCAGTAATTGCTCCTGCGGGGTAGAGTTCCTTTTCAAGGTTGACAATTTCAGTTGTCAGTTTATCATGCTCTTTTTTAAGTTGTTCAAGCCGTGCCTTTTTATCCGTTCCCTTGTTAGTACAAGCTACAATTAAACCGATCATTCCGGCAATCAAAAAGACTTTTTTCATTTGTTTAGATTTTAATTTTCAGGTCAAATGGGACATCCATACGTTTTCATTCACGGTTTAAATGAATATGATCCGGACAGACCTTCCATAAGGTGAAGAAATCATTTATGCTCATAGAACGTTTAGTGGAAATAATGGGCAAATATACATTTTTTTTTCAACGTAAAAACTATTCAAGGTAAAAAAGTTTCCTTCTTCGGATTCCCGGATTAAAGATTGCAAAATATAAAAAAGTATGAGAGCTTCAGGTTCCATTCAGGGATAAAAAACTATCAAATAAAAAAAGTTTCCATTGTTTCTATTTGTATCTTTGTGGCATGGAATCGAGAGCCATTCTTATCATTGAGCAAGTTAAAAAGCTATACAAGCAGTATGGAATCAAGAGTGTTACGATGGATGATGTCGCAAAGCACCTTACCGTATCCAAAAAGACCCTGTATGAGTATTTTCAGGACAAAGAAGACCTGGTAAAGCAGGTACTGATCCTTGAACATCAGCATACGGATGAATTGTTTCAAGAAATCTGGAAGAAGAACCTGAACGCGATTGAAGAAATGTTCGAGCTTTATAAGGTCCTTAACTGGATGTTCAAGGAATATAATTCATCCATGGAATATGATATCCGGAAATATTATCCCGGCATTTTTTTGTGGATCAAAGAGGCACGTCGAAAACGCATGTACCATTCCGCATTTGACAACATGCAAAAGGGGAAACGGGAAGGGTTGTACAGGCGGGAATTAAATGCTCAGATCATCGCAAGGCTTCACGTATTCCGCATGGAAAATCTGTTTGACAATAATCTTTTTACCTTAGAAGAACTGACCTCCGTGAAAGTATTTCATGAAATATTTATTTATCATCTGCAGGGAGTGTTAAGCCACGAGGGGCGCAGTTTTTTTGACGAAAACTTTGATAAATTCAAAGCAAGCCTTTCTCTGTAATTGATTCAAGCCCGCTTTTCATTATCTTTGATGGGTTCAGGCAACCATCTGAACCTGTTAACGTCTTATTGATAGGACCGTTGGATGATCATCGACGATTCCATAATTAAAGGATGCATTGAAGGAAAGCGTAGTGCACAAAATGCCCTTTACCGGAAGTTCTCGTCCATAATGTTTACAGTTTGTATGCGTTATGCCCAGAACCGGGATGAAGCCGAAGACATCCTGCAAGAGGCATTTGTAAAGGTGTTTCAGAGCATCGGAACTTTCCGGCATGAAGGTTCCTTCGAAGGTTGGATAAAACGCATCATGATTAACCACGCCCTCAACCATTATCGAAAAAACAGAAAAATGCCTTTTTATGAAGATATCGAGAATGTTGATGAACAGAAAATTCTGACAAAGGAAGATCAACCTGCAACCCATGACCCTGTTCCGGCAGAGATACTTTTATCCCTTATTCAGACATTACCTCAGGGTTACAGGATGGTTTTCAATCTTTTCGTTTTCGAAGAATTCAGTCATAAAGAGATCGCAAAAGAACTCCATATTTCCGAAAATACTTCGAAAACGCAGCTTTTAAAAGCCCGGCGGATGTTACGTAAAAGACTTTCAGAATTGAATTTAATTAAAAATATTGCATTAGTCCATGGAAGATAACAGGAAATACCAGGCTGAGGAAGACCATTTGATGGATGATATGTTCAGGAACTCTCTTTCGGGTAAGTCCATTGAGCCGCCACCCGACTTATGGAAAAGCATCAGCCGGAAATTATTGTGGAAAGAGATTGCCCATTTCAATTTTACCAACTTTTCAAAACCATTATTGATCAGTGGTGCTGCTGCAGTGGTCCTTATTACCACTATGATATTTGTCCTTATCCGTCCCGAGCACCTTCCTGAACCGCAAACCTGCTCCACGCCCGTCCCTGAAAACGCTCAGTTATCATCCTCTTCCAGTTCCAGAAATCATCCGGCCGTTCCCACGAATCGTTCCGTCTCTCAACCTATTCCATCGGCAACACCCGGATATACCCCATTAATTACCTTCAACACAAAATATCATCAGAAGAACCAGGTTATGAACACTGCAACGGGAGCCCCGGTTATCGTCGAAACCGAATCGCAAACCTTCCTGTTGCAAAAGGAAACAGACCAGAACACAAAAGCAACTTATACCTATCTCAATTCTCTGGAGGGACCTGATCTTCTTTCAGGTATTGGAACCGATACCCTGACAATAATAGTCCCCGGGAAGTTACCGTTGAATGTTCTCAAAGAAAAAATACCGACACCCAACTTCTTCTCTGCAAGTCTTGGGGTTGCACCGGAAATGGCTTTCTATAAAACATCCTACTCCTATACAGAAATGAATTTCTGGGTGAATCTGAATGCAACATATCATATTTCCCGGTTCTCGATCGGCACTGGAATATCCTATGGTCAGGTGAATGACGATGGAATATACCGGGTTGAATATAAAGCCAAAGACAGCGTGGGTTATTTCAACGACGTCATCAGCTTTACCGTTAATCCGGAAAACCCCAGTGAGATCAGCTTCATTACACAGGTCAGAAACGTCTACGACAGTGTTAGCCATATCGCAGATGACCGGACCCGTAACCGTTACACTTACATAAAGATCCCATTGTTGCTGGGATACCGCCTGGTCGAGACCCAGCATTTTGGTCTGGACATCATCGCCGGTCCGGCTGTTTCCTTCCTTATTGGGAGTAAAGAAGCCAGTCCGGTAATCGATTATCCCAATGCACGCATTATCAGGATTGAGGATGAAACTCCCTCGAGGATTCAGACATCATGGCAAATATGGGTAGCATTACATCTTGATTATCAGATCAATAAAAAATTAAGTGTATTTGCAGAACCTTCTTATACTTATTCCTTTAAAGTCTACGGGCAAAATGGGGAAGGCGTCACCGGTAATCCTTACGCTATTGGTCTGGGAATTGGTGTTAAATATATTTTTGGCAGCCAAACCAAATGATTATGAAGACTACATTTACCTGGTTAATACTTACATTACTGATATCTTGTCAGGCACTTTACGGACAGCCTCAGCAATCCGGCCATAACCGATCTTCATGTGTAGCCTATTATACGGCTCGAACAGACAGCCTGGATCCCATGATCGTCCATTTCAAGGATTCTTCAACAGGTTTGGTGGCCAACTGGATGTGGAGTTTCGGAGACGGCACCTTCTCCGATATACCAAGCCCGTCCCATTTATTCCCGGGTCAAGGGATGTATTCCGTGTGTCTTACCATCTCGAACGCTGATCCGCTGAATCCATGCTGGGATAAGTATTGTGATACTATTTATATCAATATCATACCTGATTGTCATGCCAAATTTTCGGCCGTTCTGGATACCATGAATCCGGAACCCAACACCTTCCGGTTTGTTGACCAGTCGACCGGTACCCCGAACAGCTGGTTGTGGCTTTTCGGTGACGATTCGGTATCCACCGACCAGAACACGATCCATCAATACCAGTCACCGGGAACATACCGTGTCTGTCTGCTCATTGCAAAGGAGGATACATCGGGTGTTCAATGCTATGATTCAATTTGTCATAATATCTTGACACCCGAGTATTATAATCTCGGAGGTCATCTCTTTGCCGGAGAATACCCTATCAATAATCCGGTAAATACCGGTGATACGGGAATTGCCCTTTTATACCGTATGCTGCCATCAAAGCTTGAACCAGTCGATACGGCCCGGTTTACGCACTTTGGGTATTTTGCCTTCCCTCAGGTTTTGAACGGACAGTATATCATCCGTGCGGAGCTGACTCCGGGATCATCAAATTACCCTCATTTCTTTCCTTCCTATTTTACGGGAACACTATTTTGGAAATCAGCGGAAATTATCAGTCTTACTGATTCCAACGTATATACTTCCAACATTTACCTGATTACCGCTAATGATAGCCTATCAGGTCCGGCATCCATCAGTGGGACCATAATCCATGGCGGCCAGGACGATTTGACAATTGCACCTGTTCATGCCGAGGTAATCCTTTATAATCAATATCTGGAGCCATTGACCTTTACGATGACAGAAGAAGACCATTATAAAGATGGAAGTCAATTTTCGTTTCCAGCCCTTCCATTTGGAACCTATAACCTTCAGGTTGAATCGCCCGGCTTTTATTCAAGAATTACAACGGTTACCCTTGATGAGCCCCATCCCATAGCGGAAGGAATTATACTTGAGATATTTGATCATGATGTCACCGGGATCCCTGTTGAACCACGAAACCAGTCCATTGGTTTCGGTGCCGTTTATCCCAACCCGACCGATGAAAAGATCCGGATTGAAGTGATTTCATGCAAGCAAACTACCTTATCGATCAAGATAGCTGACCTGAATGGACAAATCCGGTATTCAACCAGGCACTCGATTCAGAAAGGCCGGTCAATGGTACAGATCCCTGTCAGCTCTTTTTCAAATGGGATGTATTTCCTCTTTATTCATGAAGGGAATGGCATCCTTCTGAATGTCCAGAAATTCCTGAAATATTAGCCCATCCGGGCAAAGCGGATCATTACGCAAACATCTACCTGATCAAACATTGAGGTTGCTCGTCTTAAAACGCCGGGTTTCTTTTTTTGGCGGTTAAAAAAATTTGTATTTTTATACCGGCTCAGATCAGGTTTGATAAATTCCTTTTACCTTTCCATCATGTATCCCTGCTTCCATGAGAAAAATGCCAAGCAATCAGTTTTAAGAAGCAACCAAAGAAAGTCTTATACATGGCAGGACTATGAGTACTGAAAGAGAGATGATCGAGGGATGCCTGAGAAATGACGTCAAGGCCCAGGAACTTTTTTACCATTGTTACGCAAGAAAAATGTTTGGAGTCTGTTTACGTTTCGCGGGTAATCCGTCGGAGGCTGAAGATATCCTTCAGGATGGATTCATCCGGGTATATGGAAACCTGCATCATTTCCGGTTTGAAGGTTCTCTTGAGGGATGGATCCGACGCACAATGATCAATACGGCCATCAATCATTATAAAAAACAACTTAAATTCCAGCAGGAGGTTGAGTTGAATGAAGCAACGACCCTTGCAACCATTCAGGAGGATGGATTGTCTAAAATATCCAGAGAGGAGTTGTTGCACATCATACAAGGATTACCGACCGGGTATCGTACGGTTTTTAACCTGTTCGTGATCGAAGGGTACACACATAAAGAAATAGGGATTATGCTGGGAATTTCTGAAAACACATCCAAATCTCAGTTATCAAGGGCAAGGGGAGTGATCCAGCATCGGTTTAAGAAAATTATGAAATGAACCTGACATATGAACTGAAATGATATTTATGAGATGGAAGAAAGTGAAAAAATAGACAAAAAGTTCAGGGAATCATTTACCGGGTTTGACCCGGCACCTCCGGAGGAGGTCTGGGAAGGGGTTCGCAGAGTTTTGCATCCCAGGCCACGTTATGACGGATTCTGGTCAAGGATAGGTGATTTGCCGCAGTCCTCACCACGGATTTTCCAGTTATCTGTTATGATCTCCTCGGCTGCGGTTGTTTTATTTTTGATAGTACTGTGGTTTGCCTACAGCGATCATCATTCGATCAAGGGTCATGCATATGCCGGAGAAGCCCGCCTTTGCAGAGGCACTGCTTATCTTTTTAAAGTAGAAGACAAAGTTAAACCTTTTGATACCATTCAACATTTCAGTTCGGCTAACCTGGATGAACACGGCTCTTATGTATTTCTCAATATACAACCGGGAAAATATTTGCTCCGGGTTATTCCTGAAAAGAATTCTCCGATAGCAAAAAAATATGAATCCTCCTGGTTTGATCAGCATGAAAACCTGAATGACGCCCATCTCATCATTGTCGGCTCTGAAGACCAGGATATTGATATCCATCTGGTGCCGAAACCCGAAAAATAAATAAAAATCCCAGGAATCTGTTTACTGATTGTCTTCAGCGTGCCATTCAGCGTAAGAATTTGCTGTTTCACGTAAACGCATGCTATGCAGCTTCACACCCTGAGGCAATAGTTTGCCGATACGTTGTGCAAAATCGATCAGAAGATTTTCACTGGTTGGCTGAAAGGGAACAAGGAGAACATTGGTAAAGGGTTCCAAAGCCTTTACCAAATTGTCGGTCGGAGATCCGGAGTATAACAGAAGAGCATGATCCATCGGCTCAACAATGTCTTTCCTGATCATTTCCTTCAGGTCGCTGAAGTCGATGACCATGCCAACCTTCGGAGATTGATTGTCGTTGACTGGTGTGCCTGTGACGGTAACGGAAAGTTCATAGGAATGACCATGTATATTCTTGCAGGGGCCATCATAGCCGCTGAGGGCATGGGCCGTTTCAAACCTGAATTCCTTGGTTACCCGGATCTGTGCCATGATCGCAAATTCCACTCAAAAGTATAAAAAAAAGCCTTCTCTTCAGTCATTTCCCGACACCACATTACAAGATACCCAGATGATCCATCAGGATCTTCAGGCCTATGATGAACAAAACAATACCCCCGATAAGCTCCGCCCGTCTGGCTGGTATGAAGGTTGATTTTTCACCGATCTTTCCTCCCAGGACAGAAATGAAAAAGGTGATCAACGTTATCACGATAATGGCGATCCAGATGTTCACTCGGATAAAGCCGAAGCTGATGCCGGTCATAAAGGCATCGATGCTGGTTGCCAGGGAGAGGCTGAGAAGAACCATGGTTTTCCGGATATCTACTGCTTTCTTTTCCTTTTCCACTCTGAATGATTCTGCAATCATCCTGATTCCGATAAAAGCCAGGATCCCAAATGCAATCCAATGATCCACGGAAGCAATAAGCGATTGAATACCGTTTCCGATAAGCCAACCGAGAAATGTCATAAATCCCTGGAAAATTCCGAAGTACACTGCCATTTTAAAGATATCTCTCCAGGTCAGCATCCGGCTTGTCCCAAAACTTAAGGAAACAGCAAAACAGTCCATGGAGAGGCCGAGACCGATAACAATTATTTCAAAAATGCTCATGGGATAATGAGGATGTTTCAATAGATCAACCCAACGATCTTCTCAAGCCATGTCGCATCGGTTGTGTCGAATGCGTTCAGATGTTCACTGTCGGCGTCGAGTACCCCGATGATCTCTCCCTCTTCATTCCGGACCGGGACAACAATCTCTGACTGCGACCGTGAATCGCAGGCTATGTGACCCGGGAATTGATGTACATCGGGAACGACAATGACCTGATGCTGGTCTATGCCGGCCCAGCATACACCGGTATGCTTTTTCAGAACCTGGCATGCAAGGGACCCCTGGTAGGTTTTTACCGTAAGGTCTCCTCCTTTCAGCATATAGAAACCCGTCCAGAAAAAATAGTCCATTTTATGATGCAGAACGGCCACAATGGTCGCCATCCGGGCATCCGGATCCGTGGATTTATTCATCAATTCTTTCAACTGGCTATAAAGCCGCTGATAACGGGCTTTCTTTTTGGAAGGTTCCATGCAGGATCAGACTAATTCCAGTTCGACGGTAAAATGCCGTAAGATCGGGGCTTCCTTCACGATTTTGAATCCCCTGGTGATATTTTTTCTCCGGTCATAGATGTTTTTTAATGCCACCGCTGCAACATCCATATGGTTGTTGGTATATACGCGCCGGGGAATGGCCAGTCGCAGCATCTCCAAAGAGGGGAAACGGTTCTCGCGGGTCACCGGATCGCGGTCGGTAAAAAGGGCGCCAATTTCCACACCGCGTACCCCTGCTTCGAGGTATAGTTCAACAGCCAGGGTCTGGGCTACGAATTCTTCCTTGGGAAAGTGGGAAAGAAACCGCTTTGCATCGATAAAAACGGCATGACCCCCAATCGGTTGCTGGACTGGGATTCCGAATTCAATCAGGCGGTCGCCAAGATACCGGACCTGCCGTATCCGGCTTTCCAGATAGTCAAATTCCATTCCTTCATACAACCCCTGTGCAAGGGCATTCATATCCCGTCCTGACATTCCGCCATAAGTAATGTACCCTTCAAACATGATATTGAACACACTGGCCTGTTTGAATAACGATTCGTCGTGCATGCCAATGAAGCCGCCCATATTGACAATGGCATCTTTTTTACTGCTCATGGTCATGGCGTCAGCAAAAGAGAACATCTCGCCGACAATCTCCCTTATCGTTTTTTCCCGGTATCCTTTTTCCCGTAATTTCACAAAATAGGCATTCTCCGCAAACCTGGCCGCATCATAAATAATCATCTTGCCGTATTTATCAGCCATTTGCCGGACCTGCTTCAGGTTCCCTATCGATACTGGCTGGCCGCCTGAAGAATTACAAGTAACGGTCACAATGATGAAGGGAATTTTATGCCCATATTCCTGAAGAACTTTTTCCAGCTTATTCAGATCGATATTTCCTTTGAAAGGATGATCCAAGGTGGTATCGAAGGCTTCATCAATGGTACAATCCACGGCAAATGCCTTACGGAATTCTATATGTCCTTTGGTGGTATCGAAATGAGAATTGCCCGGAACAATATCACCTTCTTTAACGAGGACGGAGAAAAGCACATTCTCGGCGGCTCTTCCCTGATGGGTTGGAAGGAAATATTCAAAACCAAAGATATCGGTTATGGCCTCCTTCATCTTGTAAAACGATGAAGAACCGGCATAACTTTCATCCCCCAGCATCATTTCTGCCCATTGCTTATCGCTCATGGCACCGGTTCCGGAGTCGGTCAAAAGATCAATAAAAACCTGTTCACTTTTTAGCTGAAAAAGGTTGTATTTGGCCTCACGAATCCATCGCTCCCGCTCCTGACGGCTGCTTTTACGTATGGATTCTGTCATCTTGATCTTATAGGATTCAGCGAAGGGTAATTCCATAGGGTTTTGAATGATTGGAAAGCAAAGGTAGAAATTTTTTTAAACTCAAATTTTTTTAGTAACACCTTGCCTAATTGTCAAAATTCACGTAGGTTTGCTATCAGGAAATGAAATAAAACATACCATCAACATAAAATACCAGGAGGATAAACTACCATGATTACGAATAAAGAAGAAACAGGAAAAACAGGTCTGACCAAACTCTCAGATCTTTACGAACTAGCAAAAAAAACAGGTAAAAAAAAGCTGGCCGTTGCCGTTGCTCATGACGAACATTGTCTGGAAGCCATCTGTGCAGTAAATAAGCTGGGTTTTATCGAAGCCATTCTTGTCGGTGATGAAAAAAAGATCCGGGAACTCGCTGTCAAGTTCAGGCTGGATGTTACCGGGATGAAGATCGTCAACGAAGAAGTGGATGCCAAGGCCGTCAGATTGGCTGTAAAAATGGTAAAAGATAAGGAAGCTGACATCCTGATGAAGGGAAATGTCCCTACGGCGACTTTCCTCCGGGGAGTCCTGGACAAAGAAACGGGTTTACGTTCGGGAGAAGTGCTTTCACATTTTGCATTGTTTGAAGTTCCGACCTACCATAAGCTACTTGGATTGAGTGATGCTGCCATGATCCCTGCTCCTGATTTCAAGACCAAGGTTGCCCTGATCAATAATGCGGTTGGATTTATGAATAAACTGGGTTATGTAAAACCGAAAGTTGCCATACTTGCGGCGGTGGAAATGGTCAATGAATCCATGCCGGTTACTTTGGAAGCCGCGATTCTCTCAAAGATGAACCAGCGGGGACAGATAAAGAATTGTATCATCGATGGACCGCTCGCTTACGATAACGCAGTGAGCATGGAAAGTGCCAAACATAAAGGCATTGTCAGTGAGGTTGCCGGAGATGCCGATTTGTTGATTGTACCTGATATCGAAGCCGGAAATATTTTATACAAGGCATATGGATTTTCAGCCAATGCAAGGCTTGCAGCGGTTGTTCTCGGGGCTACCGCACCCATAGTTTTGACCTCGCGGTCGGATACAGAAGAGTCGAAACAAGCCAGTATCATTATGGCAGCAGCGGTCTCCTGATAGTGTTCGCCGGTAAAAGATACCTGTTCGTTTCCGGAATATACTGTTGACCAGCTGCCGGAACCTGCCAGCCAGACCCTGTTAAAAGAATTAAACCCGTTACTCCGATTATGTCAAGTAAACTCTTCATCACCAAACCCTTAAAGGATCTGTTCGAAGAGGCAGCAGATCCCCGGAACGGGTTCAAAAAAGCCTTATCTGCCACAAACCTGACGACACTGGGTATCGGAGCCATCATTGGTGCCGGGATTTTCGTACTCACCGGACAGGCAGCAGCACAGTATGCAGGCCCTGCCATCGTGATTTCCTTCATTATATCCGGTCTTGCATGTGCCTTTGCCGGACTTTGTTATGCAGAGTTTTCTGCCATGATCCCTATTGCCGGTAGTGCATACACATATGCCTATACAACGCTCGGAGAATTCCTGGCCTGGATTATCGGCTGGGATCTGATCCTCGAGTACCTCTTTGCCGCTTCCACGGTGTCTGTGGGATGGTCGGGATATATCGTCAGTTTTTTAAAGGATTTCGGAATCCATTTACCTACTGCTTTTTGTTATGCTACAGGCACAGATCTCATTCAACTACCGGTTCTTGGATGGGTCCAGAAAACACCCGAGTTGATCAAGCTCCTGATCAGCAAAGGAATGAACCCGGAAATCCTTCCTCAGGCAGATGCTATTCTGAATATACCTGCCATGTTCATTATTGTCGTGATCACCCTGTTGCTTGTCATTGGTATCAAGGAATCCGCTGGTGTTAACAACATTATGGTCATCACCAAAGTGGGGGTAATAATAGTCTTTGTGATCATCGGTTTCTTCTTTGTCAAAAGCGCCAACTGGCATCCCTTCATTCCAAAAAACACGGGCACCTGGGGCCATTTTGGCTGGTCCGGGATTTTCCGGGCGGCCGGCGTGATATTTTTTGCCTATATCGGTTTTGATGCCGTTTCCACAGCAGCCCAGGAAGCGAAAAATCCCCAGAAGCATATGCCCATCGGTATCCTGGGATCCCTGACCATCTCGACCATCCTTTATATTCTTGTTGCGATTGTCCTTACCGGTATCGTAGCCTATCCCGCTTTGCTGGTTCCCGATCCGGTAGCCGTCGGGGTTGATGCCATGGGTCAGAAGCTATTCTGGCTCCGGCCGATAGTCAAGGTTGCTGCCATTGCCGGGTTAAGCTCAGTCATTCTCGTCATGCTTCTTGGTCAGCCAAGAATATTTTATTCCATGTCGAAGGACGGATTGCTTCCACCCGTTTTTTCCAAGGTTCATCCCAAGTTTAAAACACCCTATATAAGCACGCTCCTGACGGGTTTTACGGCGATGATCTTTGCCGGAATTTTGCCCATAGGCATTCTGGGGGAATTGGTTTCTATCGGGACACTTCTGGCATTTACCATTGTTTGTATCAGTATCATTCTATTGCGAAAATCAAGACCTGAAATTGAGCGTCCGTTCAGAACTCCCTTTGTCCCATTGGTTCCAATGCTGGGGGCGGGATTTTGCCTGCTGCAGATGTTTTCACTTCCGTTTGATACCTGGCTTCGGCTGATCATATGGATGGCCATTGGGTTTGTAATTTATTTTACTTATGGAATCAAGAAAAGTAAGCTTCAGAACAGAATCAGATAATCAAGAAGAATACTTATGAAAGACGTCAGGGTTCTTGCCATTAATCCCGGTTCAACATCAACGAAAATCGCGGTCTATCAGAATACCGATCCTGTTTTTTTTAAAAACATCAAACACATCCCGGAAGAGCTGGCTCCTTTTCAAAAGATCACAGACCAGTTCCAGTTCCGGAAAACCATAATCATGCAACAATTGATCGATGCAGATATCCAGCTTGACAATGTGCTGGCTGTGATGGGAAGGGGTGGATTACTGAAACCGATCCCATCGGGGGTTTATGAAGTGAATGAGGCCATGATATATGATCTGAATAACAGTCCGCTTGGCGAACATGCCAGTAATCTCGGCGGGCTGATCGCTCATGATCTGGTAAAGTCCATACCCAACGCCAAAGCATATATTGTGGACCCGATCGTGGTGGATGAAATGGATGATATTGCACGGATATCCGGTCATCCCCTATTTGAACGCCGTTCTATTTTTCATGCCCTGAATCAGAAAGCGGTCGCCCGTGAATTTGCAAAATCGACACACAGGAAATATGAAGAGCTCAACCTGATTGTCGTTCATCTGGGTGGTGGAATCACTGTCGGAGCCCATCAGAAAGGCCGGGTAATCGATGTGAATCAGGGACTTGACGGGGAAGGACCTTTCACCCCGGAACGGAGTGGTACTTTACCGACCGGGGAGCTGATACGCTTTTGTTTCAGCGGGAAGCATACCTTAAAGGAAGTCCTGAAGATGAATAAAGGGGAAGGAGGCCTGGTGGCCTATCTTGGAACAAATGATGCTGCTGAAGTTGAGAAAATGGTAAACGGTGGAGATAAAAATGCCGACCTGATCTATCATGCTATGGCCTACCAGATATCAAAAACAATCGGGGAGGCATACGCCGTATTGAAATGTGATGTGGATGCCATCCTTATTACAGGAGGTATTGCCTACGATACAAATTTTGTGAACTGGATCCAGGAACGAGTATATAAGATGGCGCCCATCCATGTCTATCCCGGAGAGGATGAGATGTACGCCCTTGCCATCAATGGTTTGATGGTGATCCGTGGTGAATTACACGTCAAGGAATACAAATAATCTTTCACATTACTTTCATCATTTCCCCGACAATATTTTCTGTTCCCTGCTGGATCTGAACGATGCTTGCGTCGAGCATATAACAGGGAGTGGTGAACAGTTTCCTGACAGGATCAATAATAACCTCTCCATGGGTTGTGGAGGTATATCGGTTCCCCATTTTTTCGATGAATTCCCCGGAAGCGGGATCCTGTCCCGTAGTAAGGTTCGTTCCCCTGAACAGTTTTCCCAGGATGACCGGTGCAATACACATCGCCCCGATCGGCTTTTTAGCTTCAAACATAGCTTTGACCGCTTTTTCCACATCGGGATTGACCGAACAGTTGTCTCCTTCAAAGGCCCAGGTGCAGAGGTTCTTGGCAGCTCCGAATCCCCCCGGAAAAATCAATCCATCGAAACCGGCAGCGCGGAAATCACTCAGCGGTAGAATATTTCCGCGGGCAATCCGCGCCGCTTCGACCAATACATTCCGTGATTCATTCATCACTTCCCCCGAATGATGATTCAAAACATGATATTGCTTTATATCCGGAGCAAAACAGGTATAAACAGCTCCTGCTTTTTCAATAGCCAGCAGGGTCAGGACGGCTTCTTGGATCTCGGCTCCGTCGAAAACACCGCAACCGGCCAATATAACAGCAAATTTTTTCATATGAGATGATTTATATTTTACTTAATTTCGGTATCATGCAACTAAGATAAAAAAAACCATCAAACCGGGCAATAATTTTAAATTTGCACCTGTTTCCTTTATTTAACAATAAATCAAAGTTTGCAAAGATGAAGAAAATCCAGATGGTCGATTTGCATGGTCAATACTTGCATATCAAACCGGAAATCGATAAAGGAATCCAGGAAGTCATCAACTCATGTGCATTTATCAACGGTCCTGCCGTCAGATCCTTTCAGGAAGAACTGGAAAAATACCTGAACGTCAAACAGGTGATTCCCTGCGCCAACGGAACAGATGCCCTTCAGGTTTCGATGATGGCTCTCGGCCTGAAACCAGGCGATGAAGTGATCACGGCATCCTTTACCTTCATTGCTACCGCTGAAGTGATTGCTTTACTCAAACTAACTCCTGTCCTGGTCGATGTGGACCCCGACACTTTTAACATTGATCCGAAGTCCATTGAAAGGGCCATCACTCCGAAGACCAGGGCAATTGTGCCGGTCCATCTGTTCGGGCAGTGTGCCCCCATGGAGGAGATCATGGCCATCGCACAAGCCCATAACCTCTATATTATCGAAGATAATTGCCAGGCAATCGGATCGGATTATTATTTTGCCGACGGCACGATTAAAAAAGGAGGGACCCTCGGAAATATCGGTTGTACCTCATTTTTCCCGTCGAAAAATCTAGGTTGTTATGGTGACGGAGGGGCCATCTTCACTCAGGATGATGACCTGGCGAAGCAGTTGCGTGTCATCGTGAACCATGGCATGACGGTGAGATATTATCACGATCATATCGGGGTGAATTCCCGGCTCGACAGCCTGCAGGCAGCCATCCTCAAAGTCAAACTCGCTCACCTTGATGAATATGCATCAAGGCGCGGGGAAGCTGCACATTTTTATGACACCGCCTTTTGCCACGAACCGAAACTGAAGATCCCATCCAGGTACTTCAGATCCAGCCATGTTTTTCATCAATATACCCTGGTCACACGGAATGTCGACAGGAAAGGGTTGATCGATCATCTGGCATCCAAAGGGATACCTGCCATGATCTACTATCCGGTGCCGCTTCATTTGCAGAAAGCCTATCTGGATCCACGATATAAACCCGGCGATTTTCCGGTGACTGAGCATTTATGCAACTCCGTCATCTCACTGCCCATGCATACCGAACTTGACGAGGAGCAATTGACATTTATAACGCAAAGCGTACTTGAATATATCAACCATTGACCATGGGAAAGAACTATTTTGCACACGAAACCGCTGTTATTGACGAAGGTTGCACCATCGGCAAGGGAACCAGGATATGGCATTTCTCGCACATCATGAAGGATTGTGTTATTGGTGAAAACTGTAACCTTGGGCAGAATGTGGTTGTTTCTGCACAGGTTATCCTGGGAAAAAATGTGAAGGTCCAGAATAATGTGTCGATCTATACCGGAGTGATTTGTGAAGACGATGTGTTCCTCGGTCCTTCCATGGTCTTTACCAATGTGATCAATCCCCGGAGCCATATTCTCCGCCGGGATCAGTACCAAAAAACGCTGGTCAGACGGGGTGCTACCATTGGCGCCAATGCCACCATTGTTTGCGGAAATGAGATCGGGGAATTTGCCTTCATCGGAGCCGGCGCTGTGATCACCAAGGATGTACCCCCTTATGCCCTGATCATCGGCAATCCTGGCCGTCATGTCGGATGGATGAGTGAATACGGTCATCGCCTGCATTTCGATGATGAGGGTCTCGCAACCTGTCCCGAAAGTCATGAATATTACCGGCTTACAAAAGAAAGTATCGTTATTAAACTTGGGAAATCTGAGTAAAACACATGAAAGAGCAATTGAATTTTGCCCTCATCGGAGCCGCCGGATATATCGCCCCACGACACATGAAGGCGATCAAAGAAACCGGGAACCGGCTGGTAGCGGCCCTCGACCCTTACGATGGGGTTGGTATCATTGACAGCTATTTTCCCGGTGCCGACTTTTTCATTGAACCCGAACGGTTCGACCGTCATCTCGATAAGCTGAGAAGGTTATCTGCATCCAAAAAAGGGGCTGAAGACCGGAAAGTGGACTATGTCAGCATCTGTTCTCCCAATTACATGCATGATTCCCATATCCGGCTGGCATTGAGAAACGATGCCCATGCCATCTGTGAAAAACCCATCGTTCTCAATCCATGGAATCTGGATGCCCTTGGAGAAATTGAGAAGGAGACCGGGAAAAAGGTATATACGATCCTTCAGCTTCGATTGCATCCTGCCATCAAAGCTTTGCGGGAGCAGATCAGAACGGACAATCAACACAAGCATTATGACCTCGACCTGACCTATATCACCTCCCGGGGTAACTGGTACTACCGCTCGTGGAAAGGCGACATCTCGAAATCAGGCGGCATAGCAACAAACATCGGGGTTCATTTTTTTGATATGCTGACCTGGATATTCGGCGAAGTAAAAGAAGTTAAAGTCCATTTACTGAAGGCAAACAAGGGGGCAGGAATTCTGCACCTTGAGAAAGCCAGCATCCGTTGGTTTCTGAGTATTGATTACGAAGATATCCCTTCAGATATTCTCCAGACCGGTAAACGTACCTTCCGCTCCCTTACCATGGACGGGAAGGAGGTCGAATTCAGCGAAGGGTTTACCGACCTGCATACCGAAATGTACCGGGAAATCCTTGCCGGTAACGGTTATGGCTTGCCTGAATCAAAATCAGCCATCCATATGGTGTATCTCATCAGAAATACTGAGCCCATAGGTATCAGAGACGACTATCATCCTATTTTAAAATCCATTAAACTTTAAACATGAGCAAGATACTGGTTACCGGCGGAACGGGATATATCGGATCCCATACCGTGGTTGAATTGCAAGCCAAAGGTTTTGAAGTCATCATTGTCGATAACCTATCCAATTCCTCCATCGAAGTGTTGGATAACATAGCAAGGATAACCGGGGAAAAACCGCTCTTTGAGAAATTTGACATGACTGATCCTGAGAAAACGGCTGCTTTCTTCAGATTACATCGCGATATCCAGGCCGTCATTCATTTTGCCGCTTTTAAAGCGGTTGGAGAATCGGTCGAATTTCCCCTCATGTATTACCGTAACAACCTGGTTTCCCTTATCAATATCATTCAGGGAATGATTGATAACGGAATCGTTCACATCGTGTTTTCTTCATCCTGTACAGTTTATGGTCAACCCAAAAAGTTGCCGGTAAAGGAAAAGTCGCCGGTTCAACAGGCCCTTTCTCCTTATGGAAATACCAAGCAGATCTCCGAAGAAATCATCATAGACACCAGCATCACCGCAGACATCCGGGGAATCCTGCTCCGGTATTTCAATCCGATCGGGGCTCACGAATCAGCCTTTATCGGGGAGCTACCAATCGGAATTCCCAATAACCTGATGCCTTATATAACCCAGACTGCCATAGGGAAACGGGATTTTTTAAGGGTATGGGGTGATGATTACGACACTCCGGACGGTACGCCGATCCGTGATTACATCCATGTGGTAGACCTGGCCAAAGCACACGTCATCGCTGTGGAGAGGATGCTCGGGGGTAAAACAAAGAAAAAAGTGGAGGTATTCAACCTGGGGACCGGAAATGGTTTTTCGGTAATGGAGGTCATTCAGTCATTTGAACGGTCAACCGGGATAAAGCTTAAATACAAAATCCTGGACAGGAGACCTGGTGATATTATAAAGGTATGGGCCGACACAGGTTTTGCGAACAAAGAACTTGGCTGGAAAGCAGAAAAGGGTCTGGATGAAATGACTGCTTCTGCCTGGAAATGGGAACAGGCATTGGCAAAGAAGAAATAGAGAAAAGGTGAAAACAAATCGTTAGCGGTGGGATTATCAACATCAAATAAATATCAATGAAAACAATTCTGATTACCGGGGGTGCCGGGTTTATCGGCTCACATGTTGTTCGCAGGTTTGTAAAAAAATATCCCGGATACCAGATCGTCAACCTCGATAAGCTAACCTATGCAGGAAATCTTGCCAATCTCCGGGATATTGAAAAGGAACCTAATTATGAGTTTGTCAAAGCCGATATTGTGGATGGAACCCTGATGGATGAATTGTTCCAGAAATACCATTTCGAAGGAGTTATTCACCTGGCGGCAGAATCTCATGTCGACCGCTCGATCAGCAGTCCTATGGAATTTATCTTTACCAATATTGTCGGAACGGTCAACCTGCTCAATGCTGCACGGCATGTATGGAAACAAGGGGAGGAAAACCGGTTTTATCATATCTCAACCGATGAGGTATATGGTTCCCTTGGAGAAACCGGTTTTTTCGAGGAATCAACGGCATATGACCCACGAAGCCCGTATTCTGCTTCAAAGGCCAGCTCCGATCATCTGGTCAGGGCCTATCATCATACTTACCACTTACCGGTCGTGATCTCCAACTGTTCCAATAACTATGGACCTTATCAGTTCCCCGAAAAGCTGATCCCCCTTTCTTTCAACAATATCCGGCAGAACAAACCCATACCGATTTACGGGAAAGGTGAGAACATACGCGACTGGCTCTTTGTCGAGGATCATGCTGCTGCCATCGATCTGATCTTTCATCAGGGGAAGATAGGGGAGACATACAATATCGGCGGGAATAACGAATGGAAGAACATCGACCTGATCCGGCTGTTATGCGGAATCATGGACAGGAAACTGGGCCGGGAAACAGGTGAGTCGGCGGATCTGATCACTTTTGTGAAAGATCGTGCCGGCCATGACCTGCGTTATGCCATTGATTCGACTAAGATCCGTGAAGAATTAGGATGGCGGCCCTCCCTGGAGTTCCAGGAAGGTCTTGAAAGAACGGTAGACTGGTATCTTGCCAATGAAGAGTGGATTGGGGATGTCACCTCCGGCGATTACCAGAAGTATTACGACGACCAATATCATAAACGGTAAAACGGATATCGGAACCTGTTGCCAACCTGCAGTCAAGAACCACGATGGCAGGGCTTCCCTGGTTTCAGGCACCGGATACGGTCACATCTTTCCCAATCTTCGATATCAGACCTTGCAACACATTTCCCGGGCCGACCTCAATAAATGACGTTGCTCCATCAGAGATCATGTTTTGAACCAGCTGAGTCCAGAGAACAGGGGCAGTGAGCTGAGCAATGAGATTCTCCTTGATGGTCTCCGGAGCTGTTACGTGTTGTGCCGTTGCATTCTGATAGATGGGACAGATGGGTTCATTAAAATGGGTAAGATTGATAGCTTCAGCCAGTTCAAGACGGGCCGGTTCCATCAATGGGGAGTGGAAAGCTCCGCCAACCTTTAATGGTAGTGCCCTCCGCGCTCCGGCGGCTTTCAGCTTATCGCAGGCAATTTCGATTCCCTTGATACTCCCTGAAATTACCAGTTGCCCCGGACTGTTATAATTAGCCGGAACAACCACCTCTTCAATGGATTGACAGATCTCCGCAACCTGCTTATCATCTAGGCCAATGATGGCCGCCATGGTTGAGGGTTCCAGGTCACAGGCTTTTTGCATGGCACCGGCCCGTCTTGCGACCAGACTCAAACCGTCTTCAAAAGACAGGGACCGGTTAGCCACAAGGGCTGAAAATTCACCCAAAGAATGACCTGCAACCATATTGGGTTTAAAATCTTCTCCCAGTATCACTGCCAAAATGACCGAATGTAAGAAAACGGCAGGCTGTGTGACCCGGGTTTGCCTCAGATCTTCATCCGTTCCGGCAAACATCAGATCTGTTATCCGGAAACCTAGGATTTGATTTGCCTTTTCAAAAAGTTCTCTGGCACTAGCCGACTTTTCATACAGCTCTTTTCCCATCCCGACAAATTGAGCGCCCTGGCCTGGAAATACGTATGCTTTCATGGAAGGAATTGATAATTGAAAATTGATAATTATATAGAAATAAATTTCTTCGAAAAATTTCGGTACCTATTTCCTGTCCCCTAAAAACCTTAACAGGAACAGAAAAAGGTTGATAAAATCGAGATAAAGGGTCAATGCTCCAAGGATGCTGAGTTTCCGGGTATTGGCTTCTCCGTATTCACCCGCTCCGGCGCCGATCCGTTTCAGGCGCTGAACATCGTAAGCAGTAAGACCGGTGAAGATCAGGACGCCTATGATGCTGATAATATAATCCATCATGTTGCTTTTGAGGAAGAAATTCACAAGCATAGCGATCATCAGGCCAATCAGTCCCATGAACATAATACTGCCGAATTTGGTCAGGTCAGTTTTAGTTGTATAACCGGTTATGGCCATAATACCGAACATTCCTGCAGCAATGGCAAAGGTCTTATAAACGGAAGCAGTCGTATAAGCAAGCAGGATAAAGCTTAGGCTCATGCCTATCAGCACAGAGAAGGTGATAAATAAAAGAATCATGGCTGCGGGGGAAAGCCGCTGAAATCCAAAAGACATCAGCAGGACGAATCCGATCGGAGCCAGGGTGACAATCCATCCAAGTCCGGTCATCCTTCCGGTTTGAAAATTGATCAGGCTTTTTATCAGGGTTTCCGAGGAAGCGAACATATAAGCCGTCACGGCAGTGACGACCATGGCCAGGGTCATCCAGAGAAATACCTGCGACATAAAGGTCTTTGCAACCGGAAGAGTCTGACTGGTTTGCTGTGTGGTAAAAAAACCACGGTTGTTGGTTTGCTCAAACATATGAATCAACGTTAAAAATTGACATTTAAATTTTTTTCAAGGACATCTGTAAAGGCTCATTCCTGATTTTTTCAGTGGAGTTTCGTTCCGATGAGATGCAGAAATTCAGCCCTTGTCTTATCTCTTTCAAACGCACCAACAAAATCGGATGTCGTTGTGACAGAATTTTGTTTCTGGATGCCGCGCATCGACATACACAAATGTTGTGCCTCGATGACCACTGCCACCCCCAGGGGTTTCAGCGAGTTGTTGATGGCATCCTTGATCTGCATGGTTAACCGTTCCTGGACCTGGAGACGGCGGGCAAAGATTTCAACAACACGGGCGATCTTACTCAGGCCAGTGATGTACTTGTCGGGAATATAAGCTACATGTGCCTTTCCGATGAAAGGTATCATGTGGTGTTCGCACATAGAATAGATCTCAATATCCTTCACAATCACCATTTCACGGTAATCCTCTCGGAATTTGGCTGAATTGAGGATCTCTTCCGGATCCAGGTTATATCCCTGGTTGAGAAAGAGAATTGATTTTGCCACCCGGAGAGGTGTTTTCAATAATCCTTCCCGATCGGGATTTTCTCCGATCAGCCGGAGGATTTCCTGGTAATGGTAGCTCAGTTTCTTGAGCCGTTCCGGATCATAATCCTCAAATTTTTCGTAGCTCAGTTTTTCTTCTGTCATACTTGTTGGTAAAAGAAAGGTGTTTAACTGCCGTAGTATTCCACAATATTGTTTTCTGATTGCTCCAGGCGGATACAGTATAGTGTAGCTCCGAGGAGCTGTATTTCTGTCTCCAGCTCATTCCAGATGCCTATGGCAACATTTTCACTGGTGGGAACTTTCCCGAAGAGAAAATCAACTTCAAGATTCAGGTTTTTATGGTCAACCTTATTCAGGATCTTTTCTTCTATGAGTTTACTGATATGGCGAAGGTGTATGATCAGGCCTGTTGCAGGATCTATGGTGCCTTTGATCGTCACATACAGCACATAGTTATGACCGTGCCAGTTCGGACTGGAACATTTTCCGAAAATGTTGAAATTCTCACTGTCGGAGTTTTCCGGAAGAAATAGCCGGTGGGCGGCACTGAAATGTTCCCTGCGGGTGATGGTGATCATACCGGAGAAATTGGGTGCAAAGGTACTAATAATTTTTCTTTTTTTTCCGGAACAGATCAAAGCGGGCGCCGCCCCAGATCCTGACCTGCGCAACATCGTAATAGAACAGCGAGTTGGAAAGGTTGGTGGTTATTTCATCAAAACCGGTGATGATGGCTCCACCGATGAACCATTTATCGGAATTATAACCAACAGCGAGCCTGGAATCGAGCTGGAAGGAAAACTCTCCCTTATTATGCTCCATTTTGGATGTCTGATATGAATAATACTGCCAGTATACACCCGGGAATACGGCAAGGTTTATATAAACATTCTTCAGGAAGACAAAAGTATAGCTGTATCCCGGCGCAAGCCCGACCGAAGTAAATTTTCCGGATATCACTTTTTCGTTATCTCTCAGATGGTAATCATGAATGATTTCGCCCGGTATGATACCCTGATCGGAATTCAATCTGTAATAGGTTATCGAGGGGCGGACCATAAAACTCCCGGCACTTTTCAGCTGGCGCTCATTTTGTACAAATGCAGCACGAAACGAAAATCGGGATGCATTCAGGATCCAGTATCCGGCGGCTCCGATCGAAACCGTTTTCATGTCTGGAATCACATAACAGCTACCGTCGGCTTTTTTGATGTTTTGAATATAAAAACCCGAATATTGCTGAAAATAGAGTTCGGCAGCCACTGATCTGCCGAAGGCATTCACCCGGAGGTCGACCACTGTTGTTTTCCCATATGTGGCGTCGTTCCGTTTATAAAAGGGATTATTGATCGAAAGTCCGAGGCCAAACCATTTGTAGAAACCGGCAATCCCGAGACGTACATTCACATTCGGTTTATAAAGGAGCTCATCGATATTTTCAGGGTTAAGGACAAAGGAGGCATCCTGGTATAAAAGATATAACCGCGCAGTAAGTTTGTCGGTATAATCGGCAATATAGGTGGAGTCGATCCCGGTGAAGACGCCAAGGGAGTCGATTCTGTTATTCTGGGCCGGCATGCTATCGGAAAGTAACAGCAAAAGGATCAGAACAGTGGTGATACAAATAAACCGGCGGAACATTTGAATTTATCGGGGGGAAGTGACCTGCCCCTGGTTTTTTGTCAGACGGATCAGGCTGACTACTTCAAAAATGGTATAGCAGAGGTAGAGAATAAAAAAACTGATCATGAATGGAATGGCATCAAAACGGTTTAGCAAAACGTAAGTAATCATAATTCCGATGAAAACCAGCAACTTCAAAACAGTCGATAGCAGGAAGGTGTTGACAAAGCGGTTCAGGCGCATTTTCAGGGTCCGGAGTAAGATATAGTAACTGATCAGGGTCATGGCGATGAAGAAGAAGAATAAGAAGGGCAGTACAGGAGTTATGAACTTCTTTGGGACGAACAGGTAAAACAGGAATGCAAGACCTCCCAGAATTGCCGAATAGATCAGAAGGTTTTGTAGAAATTTGATATATCCTGATTTCATTTGATAATAATTTGAATTTAATGACCGCACCTCTCGATTTTCCGCTCACTTTTTCATCAGGTCCCTCGTAAAATAATAGATCGCAAGGAAAACAGAAAAAATGGAAAGGATAATGGTCAATAATGGTTTGGTATGAAGCCATACATCCAGCTTATAGCCGCCAATAACGCCTGCAAGAATAATGATCAGCATCTGGAATGCCATGCCTGAGTACCTGGCATAATTATTTAAGCCTTTCCGGGGATTGGTTGTCATTCTTTACGGGGGGTATGCTCGCGGAACCAGAACCCGGATTTTCCATGATACAGGTACCGGAGAACTTGGCTCCCGGCTCAATCGACAGCTTGCCGGTGGTAATTTCACCGTTGAACCTGGCAGTTTCCTTTAATGCAAGGAGTTCGGTTACTTTCACGGTGGCTTTGATCTCACCTGAGAAATCCGCATTCTGACAGCGGATCTCCCCTTCGACAGAACCCGTTGGTCCGACCACCACCTTGCCTTTGCAATGAATGGTTCCAACAAGGCTCCCGTCAATCCTGAAATCACCATTTACGTTGATTTCACCTTTTACAACAGTCCCGGTACCCAGTAGATTAATGGCGGGCATTTCCGGTTCTCGGTTCTTTGCCATAGCATATAATTATTTCAACGGGTAATTCTTTTCAAAGAAGCGAATATACTGAGAAATATCTTTATTCCGGTAAAAGACCGGATAATTTTCGACCGAGATGGCAAAATCATAATAGCTACCGGAGTTCTCAAGATTCATATAAATATATTTGCTGTCGCGAATAGTGATCAGGTAAGTAAGGGCTTTTTCGCTTGTTTCGAAATTATTCACCGTAACCATAACCTGGTTATTATTGAAAACGATGCTGTTAACCTGCAGATTATCAAGATCAAAGAACTTTGAATTGAAATCAGAGATCCGGATCTTGACGGCATCCACATCGACCAGGTCACCATTCATGATCAGAACATAGAAATGAACGGCTTTGGGATCAAACCTATATAGCTTCATTCCCGGAGATAAAAGGGTTGTGGAATCAGTGACGATGGGTTCACCCTGTGAATTCCGCTGCTTTCCGAGAAAAGTCAGAACATCCTGGGCAAGGAAACGCACCTGGCTATTCGGATAATCCTTCAGGATCAGGTACATGGCAGCGGCGAGGGAGTCAACCACTTCGATCTTCCCCAGGGCCAGACCTCGCAGATATTCGAATTTGGGCATCAAAGCAGTATCGGCTTTAAAATTGGCACGGGCAATTCCGGCATTGTTGATCACCATGTAATATTGCTGGTTAAGGAAGGCCTTATAGGTGTCTTCATACAATCGTACCGCTTCTGATTTCTTGGCATTGATTTCCTTATAATAGTTCGGGTTTATTAGAAGTTTCGCATAATCGGTCTCGGGATATCTGGTAAGGATCGTATTCTTGTATGCATCGCTCTTTGGCTTATTTTCAAGGCCCAGATAAAGCTTGTACAGTTCATAGTTCGATTGGATCTTGAACTTATTTTCCGGAAAGCGTTCCAGCAGGGTTTCAAAGGTCTGGATGGCTGCTCCGTAATTGTTAAGACTTTCGGCATAGATAAAGCCGGCGCTGTAATAAGCCATGATGATTTTATCGATGGATGTCTGAAGTAATTCCGGAGTCAGCGGCACGTTCTGAAGGTAATAATCCCTCTCTTTGGGGTTGTTTGATTTCTTTATTCCCTGAGCCATGGTCCCGCCTTTAGAGGTATCTGTTCCCGCCGGTGAAGCAGCAGCCGTATCAATTTGTTCCATGGATGCAAGTGTGGTAATCGTTCTATCGGTCAGGAACCAGTTATCCTCCAGTTTTCTGCGACCCCATTTCCGCATAAAATTGGTAAAACCATTTGATATCAGTGTCGGATTATAGAAATACCAACGCCCTTCTTTGGATACCGTCTGCTGTTGCTGGTCGGTGGTTTGTCCGAAGAGGTTCGGGTTATTCCGTCTTTCCTCTTCTTCCATCTTTTTCTTTACCTCGGCTGCAATCACTGACTGGATGATGCCGTCGATGATCCGGTTACGTTTATCCTCGGGCAGGTTCGCCAGCATTTGCAGGCTGTCCTGGAGTTTGATAATTTGCAGGTTCCTCACCAGATCGGTCAGCGTGTTGGTCTTCTTTTTGAGTTCGTTGTAATTCGGAAAATCCTTAGGCAGAAATTGCATCGTGCTGTCGTAATACGACTGAGCATTTGGATAATCCGGAATCTCAAAATAAATGTCAGCTAGCTGAAGGGCTGAAATGGCTTTTTGGTAGTTATTCGTTTTACTGGCGGTGACCGACTTTTTCAGGTAATTGATGCCGGTAGCCGTATCGGAATCACGGAGCGCAACCTGGGCAAGGGAATAATAGACCTGATCCAGCAGGTCTTTGTTCTTATCATCTTTCAGCATCCGTGTCAGCTTTTTTATGATAAATTCCCGGTTGCCGGTTTTAGTATCGTAGCATTGTGCCAGATTAATCTTGGCATTGAATTCCATTTCAAAGGATGGACCCCGTTTGATGACGGCCTGATATAACCGGGATGCCTTATCGATCTCCTCCTCCTTCTGATAGATCTGGGCAAGAATGAACATGCAGCGGGTTCGCATGGTGGCATTGGGTTTGAGTTCAAGAGCCCTTTCGAGGTAGGATATGGCACCGGCATAATTTTTTTGAAGGATATAAAACTGTCCGTAAATCAAGTTCAGATCCGTTTCATAGCTATCCGAAGCTTCCCCGTTTTTAATTTTGCTTTGCAGCATATCGAGCATCGGTTCTGCCCGGTTGAAATCCCCCAGTTGGATATTCGACAGAGCCAGCCAGAGCATGGCATCATACTTGATCTCGTTGTCGTTATAGGTCTTGATGACGAATTCAAAGGTCCGCCGAGCCATCGCATAATCCTGTTTATAAAAATAGGATTTCCCGATCAGGAAATAGGCATCATCGATCCATTTGACATTTTCTTTCCGGTTGAAGACCATCGAGTGTTTTTGAATGGTCTTGGAAGCTTTTTTTATAGAGACATCGGCAAATTGTGAAATCTTACCTGCAATGGCTTTGTCGCCGTAATTATAAACCGGAAGCACAAGGGAGTAGTTGTCTTTCAGATTTGCTTCATACTCTTTCAGACCCTCCCGGAGGTTATCCATCCCGTTCCAGTAAACATTATAATGGGAAGTCAGGTTATGGTAGGTCCTGCGTGTAAAGGTATTTTTCTTGGTCGAACAACCGCTGATCAGGCCAACAACAGACAGTACCAAAAAGCATCCGGCGAGTGTGTATAGCTTCGTCAATCTCAAATGCAAACCCTTTTACTTAATCAAACTAAATTTCTACAAAAATATTTTAAATTTTTGAATTATCAGGAGCCGGAACCCGTTCCCGCGATCATACGGTGTCAAACTTTTCACCTGTCCAATGCCTGACCTGTGCCCTGAAAATACGAGAGAGTATTCCCTTCCGGCAGGGAACCTTTGCCGGTTGACATAATTTTCCGATATTTGCAACGTTTTCAGGAAGAGTAAGAATGATATGGCCGCGGAGAAACCCGAGAAGAAGAAAATTAAATGGAAGGATAAGTTAAGAACGAAGTATCGTTTGGTCTTTATGGTCGATGATACCCTCGAAGAAAGATTGACCTTTCGTCTTTCACGTCTGAATGTTTTTGTCGCCCTTGGCACGCTGACGATCGTCCTGATTTTTCTAACATCAATTCTGATTGCCTTTACCCCTCTGCGTGAGTATATTCCGGGATATACCAATGTGGGGCTCCAGAAGAAATTATATCAATTGCAGCTAAAGACCGATTCCATCGAAAAAGATCTGACCAGGCGCGACAAGTTTATTCAGAATCTGCGGGATGTCATTAACGGGAAGGATCTTACGGAAGACATCCCGATCAACCGGGATACTCTGAAACACTATGGCGAGATCCGCATCAAACGTTCAGCTGAAGATTCATTATTGCGTGTTGACATTGAAAATCAGGGTAAATACAACCTGTATAAAATAGAATCGTTTGAAACGGCCGGCAGAAAAAGATCCTCTATCGGGAGGCTCCTGTTCTTCACTCCGTTGAAAGGGATCATCACCAACGATTACAATCCGACCACAAAACATTTCGGTGTTGATATTGTTTCGAAGGAGAATGAAGCCATCAAAGCTGTCCTGGACGGAACGGTTATTTTTACGAACTGGACACTGGAAACCGGCTATGTGGTTGCCATCCAGCACTCCGAGAACATTGTATCCATCTATAAGCATAATTCTGCCATCCTGAAGAAAGTCGGTGATGTCGTGAAAGCCGGAGATCCGGTAGCCATTATCGGTCAGACGGGGGAGTTGGCCACCGGCCCTCATCTTCATTTTGAATTATGGAATGAAGGAAGTCCGGTCAACCCCAAGGATTATATTTCATTTTAATAAAGCATTGGTCTGCCTTTGAAGAAACGAATTGCCATATTAGGATCCACCGGATCGATCGGCACCCAGGCGCTGGAAGTGATCCGGAAGCATCCGGATCTGGCAGAGGTGGAGGTGCTTTCTGCTCAAAACAACGTTGACCTGTTGATCAGGCAGGCCAAGGAATTCAATCCGAATGCCGTGGTTATAGGAAATCAGGTCCATTATCAAAAAGCAGCTGAAGCCTTGAGGAATAATCCTGTCAAAGTCTTTTCGGGAAAAGATGCCCTGGACCAGATTGTTGAAATGGAAAGCATCGACCTGGTATTATCGGCCATGGTTGGCTATGCCGGGCTGAAACCTACCCTGAATGCCCTGAAGGCAGGCAAACATATTGCCCTGGCAAATAAGGAGACCCTGGTCGTGGCCGGCGATCTGGTTACCCGCGAGGCCTCCAGAAATAACTGCCTTCTGTTGCCGGTTGATTCCGAACATTCGGCTATTTTTCAATGTCTGGCCGGAGAACAGATCAAAACGGTTGAAAAAATCTATCTTACTGCTTCGGGAGGCCCGTTCCGGGGAAAAGAGAAACATCAACTTATTGATATAAAAAAAGAGGCAGCGCTGAAACATCCGAACTGGAAAATGGGCAACAAGATCACGATTGATTCAGCTTCCCTGATGAATAAGGGCCTTGAAGTCATTGAAGCCCATTGGCTCTTTGGTCTAAGACCCGACCAGATCGAAGTAATCATCCATCCCCAGTCGGTGATCCATTCCATTGTCCAGTTCATTGACGGTTCGATGAAAGCCCAGATGGGGACTCCGGATATGAAATTGCCCATCCTGTATGCACTTTCGTTTCCGGTGCGGGTAGCTTCGGATCTTCCCCGGTTTAATTTTCTTGATTACCCGAAGCTGACCTTTATGCCCCCGGATAAAAAGATGTTCAGGAACCTTGCACTGGCCTACCAGGCACTGGAAAAGGGCGGAAATCTTCCCTGTATCCTGAATGCCGCCAATGAAGCGGCCGTACAGGCTTTTCTTGATGACCGGCTGGGATTTCTTGAGATGCCGGATGTGATCGAACACTGTATGGCAAAGTGCTCGTTTATTCCCAATCCAGCCTACGAGGATTACGTGCAGTCGCATCATGAAAGTATGGAAAAGGCAGATACATACATCCAAAATTTAAAGAACTGAAATATCATACCATTGTTACTTAATTTATTTTATTGATGGAAATAGTAATCAAAGTCGTTCAGCTGTTGCTCAGCCTTTCGATACTTGTCATTTTTCATGAATTAGGCCATTTCATAGCGGCAAAAATCTTCAAGACACGGGTTGAGAAGTTCTATCTTTTCTTTAATCCCTGGTTTTCCCTTTTCAAATTTAAGAAGGGTGAAACGGAATATGGTCTGGGATGGCTGCCACTTGGGGGATATGTCAAAATATCCGGCATGATCGATGAATCGATGGACATGGAACAGATGAAGAAGCCCCCCCAGCCGTGGGAATTCCGGTCAAAACCCGCCTGGCAGAGGCTGATCATCATGCTGGGTGGCGTGACAGTGAATGTGTTGCTGGCGATCGTGATCTATATCGTCATGCTCTCGGTTCTGGGTGAGCAATATCTTCCTACTTCGGAATTGAAATACGGCATTTCCGTCGACTCGCTCGGTTATGAAATGGGTCTCAGGAACGGAGACAAGATCCTGTCGGTCGATCAAAAACCGGTAGAAGATTTTGCCACCATACCAAAGGTTATCATTCTTGAACAGGCCAAAACCATTCAGGTGATGAGGGGAGAGAAGGAAGTTGATGTTCAAATTCCCAAGGGTTTTATCGGAAAGCTCATCAACCAGAAAACGGCTGATTTTATTTCCTTCCGGATCCCCTTTGAAGTGGGGGCTTTTACAAAATCCTCCCCTGCAAAAACAGCGGGATTACAGGTAAACGACCGGATCATCGGGATCAACGATTCCATCCTGACCTTTTTTGACCAGTTCCATGCCGCGATCGGACATTTCAGGAATAAAGAGGTGCGGATCATGTTGGTTAGGGGCAGCGATACCTTAAAGTTGCCGGTACAAGTTCCCAAAGAAGGTCTGATCGGTGTTTATCCCAAAGGACCGGTAAATTATTTTTCGTTAAAAGATAAGAAGTATAACATCCTGACAGCCATCCCGGCAGGCTTTGGAAAAGCATTTGACGGTATCGGCAATTATCTGAAATCCATAAAATTACTATTCTCCCAGGAGAATGCCTACGAATCGGTTGGAGGATTCATCAGTATCGGGAAGATTTTCCCGTCTGCATGGGACTGGCAGGTATTCTGGTCACTTACTGCTTTATTATCGATCATCCTTGCCATTCTGAACGTATTGCCAATTCCTGCCCTTGACGGAGGTCATGTGATGTTTCTTTTATATGAGATCATTTTCCGTCGTAAAGCCAGCGATAAATTCCTTGAATATGCCCAATATGTGGGAATGGCCATCCTGTTAGCATTACTGATCTTCGCCAACGGCAACGATGTCATAAAGCTGTTCAGGTAATGGCTGATGATGTCCCGGGAAGGGTAAAATTCATTCCGGTTCCGGTCAGGCAGATACTTTTTCCTTGAGTGATTTGAATCCCTCACCGAGGATCTCGGTTGCATCCAGCACTGTCAGGAAGGCTTTCGGATCGATCTGATGGATATACTCTTCGAGGATGGCAAGTTCACGCCGGTTGACCACTGTAAAGATGATTTTGCGGTCGGTCATATTATACATACCTTTTCCTTCAATATAGGTTCCGCCCCGGTCAAGGTTATTGATAATTTTATCACGGATCTCCTCATGTTTTTCGGAGATGATAAAAAGACTTTTGTCATAATTGATCCCTTCCAGCACCACGTCGATAACTTTCCCGGTGATAAAAATAACAATCCAGGAGTAAAGGGGGATCTTCCAGTCACGGAAAACCAGCAATCCGATCAGAACGATCACCGAATCAACATAGATCATCAGTAGTCCCAGTGGAAGACGGGTGAATTTGGCGATGATTGCCGCGACAATATCGCTGCCGCCGGAAGTCGCTTTGGATTTAAAGATCAGCCCCAGACCAAGGCCGGCGAGCACGCCTCCAAAGATTGAAGACAGCAATGCATCTCCTTCGACCAGGGGTTTGAATCCCCAGAACAGGGTCAAAGTATCGGTGAAGATGGCGGTGAGAGAAAACCCCAACACGGTTTTGAACCCGAAACGGGGTCCCAGGAATTTTATTCCGATCAGTGTAAGGGGAATATCAAAACAAAGGGCCACCATGCCCACCGGGGTGCCGAAAAGATAATGTAAAACGATTGAGATGCCGTAAACGCCGCCGGGTACGATCTTGTGCGGAGTGATAAAGAAGACAAAACTGGATGCGAGAATGAAGGACCCTATCACGATCAGGGAATAGGAGATAAACCATTTCCGTGTGAAAGGTTTTTCTTTTAAAAAGAAGAAGGCCATAATGATTGATTGTTAGATGACTTGTTAATAACTGCAAAGATATTTTTTTACGTACAATTGAATTATAAGAGCACCGTTATTGTATTAACAAAAAAAATAGTACTTTTATCGCACTTTTCAATGACCCTAACTGTACTCGCTTTGTCGCTATTATCAGGCAACTGCCGTAATCGAAACCGGACCATCCGGCATATAGTTTATATTTTGATTTTCATCTTGCCGGGGTTTGTTGCTTTCCCGCAGCAGAATTCGTTGATTACCCAGTATATGTTTAATAACATGATATTCAATCCGGCTTTTGCGGGTAACAGCGGCGGGATTTGCATCACCGGTCTGGCGCGGGAGCAGTGGCTTGGCTTCAAAGATGAAGATGGGAACAGAATTGCACCCGAAACATTTTATCTTACCGTCGATGCCCCGATAAAGGTTCTGCACGGGGGCATCGGAGGATCGCTGTCGCAGGACAAGCTTGGTTATTTCCGTAACATAAACGTGAAGGTCGGATATGCCTTTAAAACAGACCTTGGGCCGGGTGATCTTTCGATAGGATTGCAGCTATGTCTTCAGAGTGTCCGGCTTGATTTTTCCAAATTCAAACCGGTTGATATGGATGATGAATTGATCATGGGAAAAGAAAAGGAGAGTGACATGCTGTTTGATCTTTCAGCCGGATTATTTTATCAGATCCCTGATAAATTTTATGTCGGTCTTTCCTCCGATCAGCTTCTTCAGTCAAAGGGGAAGAACACCTATTATAAGTTACGGCGTCATTACTACCTTACAGCGGGTTATCAATGGGCAATCCCCAATCATCCGGCATTTGAGCTTCTGCCCTCCCTGCTTTTCCTGTATGATGGAGCAGCATTTCAGTTCAATATCAGTGCACTGCTGATGTATAACAACAAAGTATACGGGGGATTGGGTTACCGGTTGCAGGACGCCGTATCAATTCTTGCCGGGGTCAATTTCAAAGGTTTCCGTATAGGAGTGTCTTATGATATCTGCACTTCCAGCCTGACCAAGTATAACAGCGGGAGTGTGGAGCTGATGGTTAGTTATTGTTTTAAAATTGATATAGATAAATTCAGAAGAAGTTACCATAATACACGATTCTTATAATTAAAAAAATAGTGTAAATTTGCCGGTTCCTATCAATGAAATCAGCCATTAAAATAATAAATCTCAAGAAGTAGCGTTATTTTTCATCATTAATCGGCCAAAAAATGAAAAAACTGCTCATTTATTCAGCCCTGCTCATCTTCCTGGGAAGTTGCGGTAACTCAGGAAGCGGTGAACTTACAGGAGTGAAGAACCGGAAGCGATACTATCAACCCGATCCTTTTGGCATGGTATACGTGCCCATGGGCTCTTACACCATGGGAGTAAGTGATGAAGACGTCCCTTATGCCCAGTTAAGCAATCCGAAGACCGTGACTGTTCAGGCCTTTTACATGGACCAGACGGAGATCACCAATAATGAATACCGTCAGTTTGTATATTGGGTCAGGGATTCTATTGCCCGCAGGATTCTTGGGGAGATCAAACCCGATTTATATTTTATCTCCGAAAACAAGAAAACAGGTGAAACCTTTGATCCTCCGTTCCTTAACTGGGAAACGAAGATTGAATGGAATCCGCAGGAGCAGGATATCAGGGATGCGTTGGCCCAGATGTATCTTCCTGAAAATGAACGTTATTTTCGCAGAAAAGAGATTGATACCCGAAAACTTTATTTTGAATATTATTTTGTAGACCTGAAAGCTGCTGCACGAAAAGATTATACTGCACCTGCTGATCCCAAGGAGGCCGGGCTGGCCAACCGGCCTCAAGGCCTGAAAGACCGTTCGGTCTATGTACGCAAGGAAGTCATCAACGTTTATCCCGATACCCTTTGCTGGATCCATGATTTTGCCTATTCGTTCAATGACCCGAGTACAGAAAAATATTTCTGGCATCCGGCATATGATAACTACCCTGTGGTAGGGATCAACTGGAAGCAAGCCAATGCTTTTTGTATATGGCGGACCAACTTGAAGAACTCCAGCCTTTACGGCAAAAAAGGAGAAACATCGGTAAGTGAATTCCGCTTGCCGACCGAAAGTGAATGGGAATGGGCAGCCCGCGGAGGTTATGATGGAAATCCTTATCCCTGGGGAGGACCTTATACCCGCAATGACAAGGGATGTTTCCTTGCCAATTTTAAACCCATGCGAGGTAATTATATCGATGACGGAGGCGCCATTACGGTCATTGTTGCCCATTATCCGGCAAACGATTTTGGCTTATATGACATGGCCGGTAATGTGGCGGAATGGACCAGCTCGGCCTTCCATCCCTCTTCATATAATTTTACCTGGGATCTGAATCCTGATTACAAATATAACGCCAAGGATACCGATCCGCCAGCCCTCAAACGTAAAGTGATCCGGGGTGGTTCATGGAAAGACGTCGCTTATTTTCTCCGGGTCTCTACCCGCTCTTATGAATATCAGGATACCGCCAAATGCTATGTCGGATTCCGTTGTGTTCAGGGGTACATGGGACGTCAGCGGGATGATAATCCTGCAAGGGCATCCAAGGTTTATAACTGATTTTTCTCGTGAAAATTCATAATTTCAACTAACTTCATTGTTTACAAAAATTTAATCATTCCTTATCATGGATTTCTTCTCAATCTTCAGGACAAAAAAATACCGGAATTTCATGGCCAAACTTTATGGCTGGGGTGCTTCTGTTGTCATCATCGGTGCCTTGTTCAAGATCAACCACTATACAGGGGCTGATACCATGCTCATCATCGGTTTGGGCACCGAATCGCTCATCTTTTTCTTCTCCGCTTTTGAACCGCCCCATGTTGAACCCGACTGGAGTCTTGTCTATCCGCAATTAGCCGGAATGTATCATGACACAGACATGGATGCCTCTAAAGCCATGGCCAGAGGTGAAACGGTATCCCAGGAGCTTGACAAGATGCTTGCAAAAGCGAAAATCGGACCAGAACTTATTCAAAGCCTGGGCGATGGATTACGGAATCTGAGTGAAACGACGGGAAAATTATCGAAAGTTTCTGATGCATCACTGGCCAATGACCAGTATGTGAGCACCCTCAAGAATGCCACGGAGTCGGCTAATATACTGAACGATTCCTACCGTAAAACATCCAGGACACTTGAACTGAATGTCAATGCCTCTGAAGATCAGTTGAAACATATCCAGGCAACTGCCAAAGGCGCGGCCACTCTTTCAACCATGTTCACGGAAGTTTCCGAAACGTTAAAAGACGACATTTCAGCCAACAAGGCTTTCGCCGCCAGCCTCTCCAATGCAGCAACCTCCACCAATAAATTCATCGAAAAATACAATGAATCTGCCCAGATGCTTTCCAAGACAGCTGAAACCCTGCATACTTCAGCAACGGAAGGAGACCACTACAACAAACAGCTTCAGCGGATCTCAACCAACCTGTCTGCCTTGAATGCCCTTTATGAACTTCATCTTCAGGGATCGAATGAACAAAGGGAAAACACGAACAAATTCAATACAGTCATGGGAAAATTCGCGGAAAACCTTACCGAATCGGTTACCCATACCGTCCGCTATAAAGAAAACCTGAACCAGCTTAACAAAGTAGTGGAACATCAGCTTCAGGCTTCCACAAAACAGGCAGAATCGGCTTCGAAGATGCAGGAAACCATGAACGAATTCCTCCTGAATCTGAATGCATCGGTGCAGGAAACAGCCCGGTTTAAGAACGAGGTAGATACCCTGGCTAAAAATATTGCAGCTCTCAACAAGGTTTACGGGAATATGCTTTCTGCCATGAACATCACCATCAAATAGGTTGAGCCAGAGCAAGAATATAAACACCATTGATTCACTCATAAAAACCGCAAACTAAATGGCTGGATATAAAGAGACGCCGAGGCAGAAAATGATAGGGATGATGTATCTCGTGCTTACTGCTTTGCTTGCACTGAACGTCTCGAAACAAATCCTGGATGCTTTTTTGGTGGTTAATGAAAGTATGGAGACCACCAATGAAAATTTTTCTAAAAAACTGGATAATACTTATACAAGATTCAAGATCCAATATCAGCTGAACCCGAATAAAGTCGGTCCATATTGGGAGAAGGCCCTGAAAGCTCACAATCTGTCAAATAATCTTGCAAAATATGTCGACAGCATCAAATATGTCGTGATCCAGCGTACCGATAAGCTTGCCACCTTTGAAGAGGCCAAGAGACTGCCGTTACGCAATGCCAAGAGGAAAGACAATTACGATTATCCGACCCGGTATTTCATCGGCAGTTCCCATGATGGTTCAGCCGGCGAATCCAGGATTCTGCGGGAAAAGATTGACAACTATAAGAAACAGATGCTGGATCTGGTCGATCCCAAATACCGCGGAACCATCAAAATAGGACTCGACACGAAAGGCCCCTTTTATGACGCGGATGACAAAAAGCAGAACTGGGAAATGCATAATTTCTACCGGACCATTCTTGCTGCCACAGTCACCATCCTGAATAAAATCGAAGCAGAGATCTATAATGCGGAATTCGATATAGTGAATAACCTGTTTTCGACCATCACTGCCGAAGACTGGAAATTTGATGAGATCAGAGCAAAGGTCATTCCCAAGAGCAATTATGTTTTCCTGGGTGAGGAATACCAGGCGGAGATCCTTGTAGCGGCCTATGATACCAAACAGAATCCGAATGTCCGATACGCCTTCGGGGCCGATACCCTGACACCGGCGAACTTCAAGAATGCAACCCTTTTGGAAGGTGCACAAGGTGTGGTCACGCTGAAGCTGGCAGGAAGCTCGGAAGGATTAAAGCGGTATGCAGGGATCATTAAGATCATCAGCCCTCTGGGAGATACCATGTCTTATCATTTCAAGGATGAATTTATCGTTGCCAAACCCGCGTTGACCATCTCGCCTACCAAAATGAATGTGTTTTATGTCGGCGTGGATAATCCCGTCTCCATCACGGTTCCGGGAGGACCTGAGCGGGTTATGCCCTCGGTATCCGTCGGCAGGATAAGACTTGAAGGAAAAGACTGGATCGTTTCTGATCTTCCGAAAGGAACAAGAGAAGCCATTATAAGTGTAAGTGCGGTCTTCTCCGGGAAAACGAAGAACATGGGAGCATATACATTCCGGTTGAAACGTGTCCCGGACCCGATCGCTAAAATCGGTGGCAAGACGGAAGGATATATTTCAAAAAGTCTGATTTTGGCCAGTCCGTACATTGTCCCTGAAATGCCGGCAGGATTTGATTTTGATCTGAGATATACCGTTACTTCTTTTACTTTTGTCACGGAATCATCGGGTGATATCTTTGAAACAAAAGTCCAGGGAAACCGTCTGACGGCCGATATCGTGAAGATGATCACCAATGCCAAAAAGAATAAACGTATCTGGATTGAAGATATCAATGTTAAAGGGCCGGACGGTGAACGAACGGTTGCAGCTATCAGTTTAAAAATTAATTAACCTTATCAGGAGGAACTATGAAAAAAGCACTGTTCTTGGTTTTCATATCACTCTTTGTTGTCGGATTTAAGATGTCATCCTATTCCCAGGTTCTCGAAGGACCTCCCAGGGATGGTGTCTACGATAAAACCGCCATCATGCAGGTACAGCCGATCGCCTATCCTTACCTACGGGAAGCAGATGTTATCTGGACCAGACGGATATGGCGGGTGATCGACATGCGCGAAAAAATGAACCAGCCCTTCTATTTCCCGGAAAGGCCGCAGAACAACTGGCGCAGCTTTGTCACCATCATCATGGATGGTCTTAAGGAAGGAAGCATCACTGCCTATAATGCACAGTCGGATCAGTTCCTGTTTCCTGTTACCTACAAGGAGCTGATGGACCAGTTGCAGTCGCCACAGAAGGTAACCCTGAAACGGCCTGATAACCCGGACGAAGAATACGACACCGTCATTACCAAAATATTTGATCCATCTGATGTCAAAAAGCTCAGGCTTAAAGAGGATTTTTATTTTGACAAGCAGCGGTCGGTATTCGAAGTTCGTGTTCTGGGCATCTGTCCCGTTCTGGATGATGTGGATGAAAAAGGGGAATACCGTGGTGAAAAACCATTGTTCTGGATATATTTCCCGGAATGCCGTGAGCTCCTTGCCAGGAACGAAATGTTCAACCTGAAAAATGGAGCAGCCGGCCGGCTGACCTATGACGACGTCTTCATGAAGAGGATCTTTTCAAGTTATGTCATCAAAGAAGAAAACGTTTACGACCGGGCAATCAATGAATTCGAAACGGGCGTGGATGCCTTGCTTGAAGCAGAACGTGCCAAAACTTCCCTGTTCGAATTCGAGCACAGCCTTTGGGAATATTAACCGGTCCGGATATGAAAAAAGAAAGTGGAAGCTGTCCCGAAAGGATGGCTTCTTTTTTTTGATTTGTGATCCGGGATAAAATACCTACATTTGTTCCTACCGGCAGGTAGAAATTCCATGACGACATTCCTCGACACCCCCATCGAATATCTGAAGGGCGTCGGCCCGGCAAGGGCAGAAATGCTTAAAAAGGAGATTGCAGTCTTTACATTCGGAGATCTGTTGACCTGCTTCCCCTTTCGCTATGTCGACCGCACCAAATTTTACTTGATTGCCGATATCCGTGACGAGACTTCTTATATCCAGCTTAAGGCAAAGATCGTCCGTATCCAGACCGTAGGACCTCCCAGAAGCCAACGGCTCATTGCAACGGTACAGGATCAAAGCGGGGAGATTGATCTGGTCTGGTTCCAGGGACTGAAATGGATGGTTGATAAGCTGAGCCCCCTTCAGGAATATATCATCTTCGGAAAGCCCACCCTCTTCAACGGACGGTGGAATATTCCCCATCCTGAGCTGGAAATTCCATCTTCAAAACCCCTACCGCTGAATGAAACCATCCGGCCGATCTATACCTCGACCGAAAAATTAAAGTCGAAGGGATTGGATTACAAAGGGATAGGCAAACTGATAAAAAATATCCTGCTAAATGAAAATTTCCATGTTCCGGAAACCCTTACTCGGGAAATTTTACAAAACCTTCATCTGATCAATCGACAGGAAGCCTTTGTCAACATTCATTTTCCGGGAAGTCCGGATATTCTTGCCAAATCCCAGGCCAGATTGAAGTTTGAGGAGCTCTTCTTTATTCAGTTGCGGTTGATGAAGCAGCGTTATGGCAGGATGAACAGGGAATCCGGTCATATTTTTCCAAAAGTAGGTGAGTACGTCAATCAGTTCTATCATCACCACCTGACCTTTGAACTGACCTCGGCACAGAAACGGGTTATCAGGGAGATCCGCAATGACCTAGGCTCAGGGAATCAGATGAACCGGTTGCTTCAGGGTGATGTTGGAAGCGGAAAAACGCTGGTAGCGCTAATGACCATGCTCATCGCCCTGGATAACGGCTATCAGGCCTGTTTAATGGCACCCACGGAGATCCTTGCCAGCCAGCATTTCCATACTATTTCCGGAATGCTGGCAAGGATGGATGTATCGGTAAATCTTCTGACAGGTTCCTCAAAACCGGCCGAACGGAAGGAGATACAGGAAAAGCTTGTCGACGGCCGTTTACAGATCCTGATCGGAACCCATGCGCTGATAGAGGATCCGGTACGTTTTAAAAAGCTGGGCATGGTGGTGATTGATGAGCAGCACCGGTTCGGAGTGGCACAAAGGGCAAGATTATGGGAAAAGAACCGGAACCCACCGCACGTGTTGGTGATGACGGCTACACCCATCCCCCGTACCCTTGCTATGACGCTTTACGGTGACCTCGATTGTTCCATCATTGATGAAATGCCACCCGGCCGCAAACCGGTTTTAACAAAGCTTGTTTATGAACACGACCGGATGAAGTTGTATGATTTCATGCGCCGGAAAATCAGGGAAGGCAGTCAGATCTACATCGTATATCCTCTTATTCAGGAATCCGAGACACTGGATCTGAAGAACCTGGTTGAAGGATATGATCATCTGGTCAGGGAATTTCCACAACCGGATTACCGGATCGGGATGGTTCATGGAAAGATGAAGCAAAGGGAAAAAGATTCGGAGATGAAACGGTTCCTCACCGGGGAGACCCAGATATTGGTTGCAACGACCGTAATTGAAGTGGGGGTTGATATCCCTAATGCTTCCGTGATGATCATTGAAAATGCTGAACGGTTCGGACTTTCCCAGCTGCACCAGCTCAGAGGGCGTGTCGGACGCGGCAGCAAGCAATCCTATTGCCTCCTGATGAGCAGTGATCATCTTGGTAATGATGCGAGAAAAAGGCTATCAACCATGGTTCATACCAGCGATGGATTTGAAATTGCCGAAACCGATCTTCGGCTCCGGGGGCCCGGAGACCTTCAGGGGACCCAACAGAGTGGCATCCTGAATCTCCGGATCGCCGATATCATTAAAGACGAAAAGATCCTGAAATATGCCCGGAACATTGCCGATGATATCATCCGGGATGATCCGACCCTTGAAAAAGAAACGAATTCGACCCTGCTCTGTCATCTCCGGAACATCGACAAACAACAGCAAAATTGGGGATTAATCTCCTAGTTCATAAGGATTTTATTACTATTTTTGTTCCCCTTAACTGAAAGAGGAAATGAAGATCTCTTATAACTGGCTGAAAGAATATACCGATCTCGACCTCGATCCGGAAAAAGCAGGGGAGTTGCTGACAGGATGCGGACTGGAGGTAGAGAACCTGGAATTATTCCAGTCGGTCAAGGGCGGATTGAAAGGTATTGTTATCGGGGAAGTCCTGAAATGTGAGAAACATCCGGGTTCAGACCACCTGACCCTGACTACGGTTGATATCGGCCAGTCAGAACCCTTACGGATCGTTTGCGGGGCGCCGAATGTCGCCACCGGCCAGAAGGTACCGGTTGCCACCTTGGGCACCACTTTATATTTAAAGGATAAAGAGCTGACGATCCAGGTGACCAAGATCCGGGGGGAACGATCAGAAGGAATGATATGTGCCGAAGATGAACTCGGACTTGGCACCTCCCATGCGGGAATCATGGTCCTCGACCCGGCTGTGAAGACAGGAATAACTGCCCGTGAATACTTCAAGGTGGAAGAAGATCATATTTTTACGATTGGTCTTACACCAAACCGGTCGGATGCTGCTTCGCACCTGGGTGTCGCACGGGATCTTGTTGCGGTTTTGAATAATAGCGCACAGGGAGAAATATCTTCAGGGAAACGCCATTACCTGCAGAAACCCGACGTATCCTCCTTTAAACCTGATAACCTGAACCGTACGGTCGGAATCATCATTGAAGACGGGGAAGCTTGTCCGCGATATACCGGCCTCACCATCACCGGAATTACCGTGAAAGAGTCTCCCTCCTGGCTGAAAACCAGGCTCCAGTCAGTTGGTTTACGACCGGTCAACAACGTCGTGGATATTACCAACTTTATCCTGATGGAACTGGGACAACCCCTTCATGCTTTTGATGCCGACCAGATAGCCGGAAATAAAGTGATTGTGAAGAAATATCCCGAAGGGACCTCTTTCACCACCCTGGATGGAATTGAACGCAAACTCTCTGAAAACGATCTGATGATATGCAATGAATATGAACCCATGTGCATTGCCGGTGTTTTCGGAGGGATTTTTTCAGGAGTGACCGATAAAACAACCGCTGTTTTTCTTGAAAGCGCCTATTTTGATCCGAAGCATATCCGTAAAACTGCCCGGTACCACGGACTCCAGACCGATGCCTCTTTCCGTTTTGAACGGGGAGCCGACTACGACATCACCTGCTATGCTATTAAAAGGGCTGCATTGCTGATCAAAGAAATTGCGAGTGGGGAGATCTCATCGGAGATCGTGGATGTTTATCCGAAACCCATTACCAGAAAGCGGGTCACACTGAATTATCGGAATCTTGATCGACTGGTAGGTAAAACCATTGACCGCAAAATGGTTGCAAACATCCTTACAGACCTGGGAATGGAGATCCCGATATTAGATGATCAGGGTCTCCAGGCTATTGTACCGGCATGTAAAACCGATGTCACCCGCGAAGCAGATCTCATTGAGGAAGTCCTGCGGATCTATGGTTATAACAACATCGAAATCTCACCCGAGATCCGTGCCTCTTTATCTTACTCAGTAAAACCCGATCCGGAAAAAGTTCAGAATGTCGTTTCCGGTTATCTTTCCGGACTGGGATTCCATGAGATCATCAACAACTCTTTTACGAAGTCATCGTATTACCAGGGGCTTAAGGATCTGGTACCGGAAAGATGTGTCAGGGTGCTTAATCCGGTTAACCGGGACCTTGATGTTCTCCGTCAGACCTTGCTTTTTGGTGGTCTGGAAACCATTCTGTACAATCAAAACAGAAAGGCTGCCGACCTGAAATGCTACGAATTCGGAACTGTATATTCACTGGTGAATCCCATAGGTGAACCTCCTGCCGATCCGTTGCCCGGATATCATGAGGAGACACACCTTGGTCTCTTTCTGACGGGTCGGAAAGAAAAAGAATCATGGAACATTCCGGAGCAGAAAACCGACTTCTTTGAATTAAAAGGCACTATAGAAGGGATATTTAAAAAACTTGCGATCAGTCCCCGCTATCTGGACATCGAATCCTTTACTTCAGACCTTATCCACCAGGGCCTCCGTTATAGCTCCGGAGGAAAAGATCTGGTCATCATGGGGACTGTTAGTCCTCTGCTTTTAAAGGCCCTTGACTGTAAGCAACCGGTGATCTATGCTGAATTGAACTGGACTCACCTGCTGAAGCTGGTTCCCGGGAAGGATATGCAATACCGGGAGATACCAAAGTTTCCGGAAGTAAGGCGGGATCTGGCATTACTGGTTGACCAGGTCATCACCTTTGAAGAGATTGAGAAGCTGGCTTTTCAAACCGAACAGAGACTTTTACACAAGGTCGGATTATTTGATGTTTACGAAGGAGAGAAGATAGAAGCCGGGAAAAAATCGTATGCTATCAGTTTCATTTTACAGGATAAGGAAAAAACCCTGACGGATGCCGAGATCGATGAAGCCATGAATCGATTGATCAAATCGTTCACGATTAAACTCCATGCTCAGATCAGATAATAATATTCTAAACCAAACATTTATGGCCATTAAAGAAGAAACAAGATTTTCCCTCAGTCCCGGTGGTGAAAAATTTCCCCTTCCTGCCCGGGAAGACTACCCAAAGGAATTGAAACGGATTGAAGCACTGGTAAACAAAGCACGGAAAGAGAAGAAAGAAATTGTTGTTGTGATGGGGCTTGGCTTCGTTGGTGCCGTGATGGCTGCCATTGTCGCCGATACCAAAGACAAAAAAGGCAATCCTTCCAAGTTCGTGATCGGGTGCCAGCGTCCGAGCGGACGCAGCTATTGGAAGATCCCGGTGATCAATAAAGGCATCGCACCGGTCAAGGCAGAAGATCCTGAAGTGGATATCCTGATCGAACGCTGTGTTCTGAAAACCAAAACCCTTGTTGCAACCTATAACAGCGATTGCCTTCAGTTTGCCGACTGTGTCGTGGTCGATGTTCAGTGTGATTTTTCGAAAAAGCAGCTCGGGAACATGAAGACGGGGGAAGCCGATATGGCTGCGCTGGAAGACACCATGAAGACCATCGGTGAAAAGATCCGTCCGGAATGCCTGGTCCTGATTGAAACCACTGTAGCTCCGGGGACAACCGAATTTGTTGCCTGGCCTATTTTGAAAAAAGCCTTTACCAAGCGGGGTATCAAAAAGACCCCGTTACTTTCCCATAGTTTCGAGCGGGTGATGCCGGGGAAGGATTATGTTGCCTCCATCCGTGATTTCTGGCGGGTTTGCTCCGGTTGTGACGACGATGCCCGTAAAAGGGTGGAGAAATTCCTGCATGAAGTGCTCAATACAAAAGATTTCCCTCTGACGGTCATGGACCGGCCGATCGAATCGGAAACCACCAAGATCGTAGAGAATTCTTACCGGGCTGCCATTTTGGCTTTCCTGCATGAATGGAGCCTGTTTGCCGAGCGCAACGGTGTTGACCTGATCAAGGTCATCAAAGCCATCAAAATGCGGCCCACGCATAGCAACATCATATTTCCGGGGCCCGGCATTGGCGGCTATTGTCTTCCGAAGGATGGCGGACTTGGTTACTGGGCATATAAGCACATCCTCGGTTTTGAGGATGGAGACAAGCTGTTCAAGATCACACCAACCTCTATTGACATCAACGATACACGCGGACTTCATGTAGCCGAACTTACGCGTGACGCCTTGCGCAACATGGGCCGTTACATTGCGGGAGCTGAGGTGCTGATTTGCGGAGCCAGCTACCGTCAGGATGTCGGGGATACACGATACAGCGGCAGTGAAATGGTTGTCAGGAAGTTGTCGGAAATGAGTGCGGAAATCCGGGTTCATGATCCTTATGTCGATCACTGGTATGAGCTTGAAGACCAGGATGAATATCCTGCACCGGGACATTCCTGGAAACGTTTCTTCAGGAATCAGGAACACCTGAAAAACGTGGTTGTCCAGAAGGACATGAAAGCAGCCCTGAAGGGGATTGAAGCATTGATCATTGCCGTTCCCCATACGCATTATCTCAACCTCAACCCCGACGATATCGTCAAATGGGCCGGTGGACCCATTGCCGTCGTTGACGCCTTTGGGGTATTAACGGATGATAAGATCCGCCGGTATTTTGAACTCGGATGTGAAGTCAAAGCTTTGGGTCGCGGGCACCTGGCCCGGTTAAAACGGGAAGTCAGGAAGATATAACGCTCCCGGAAGATAAAAACAAAACAAGGAGCCAATGGATGTAGTGTCAATCAAACAGCGGTTTGGGATCATCGGTAATTCGCCCATGCTCGACCGGGCCATTGATATTGCCCGCCAGGTTGCTGCTACCGACATTACTGTTCTGATCAGTGGAGAAAGCGGGACCGGGAAGGAATTCTTTCCCAAGATCATCCATCATCTGAGCGCCCGGAAACACGGACCTTATATTGCCGTGAACTGCGGAGCCATTCCGGAAGGAACCATCGATTCAGAGCTTTTTGGTCATGAAAAGGGATCGTTTACCGGTGCCCATGAAGCCCGGAAAGGATATTTTGAGGTAGTAGACGGGGGGACGATCTTTCTGGATGAAGTCGCAGAACTTCCCCTGGGAACACAGGTAAGATTGCTTAGGGTTCTTGAAAGCGGAGAATTTATCCGGGTTGGATCATCCAAGGTGTTGAAAACGAATGTGCGGCTTGTTGCCGCCACCAACATCCATATTCCGGATGCGATTTCAGCAGGAAAATTCAGGCAGGATCTGTATTACCGTTTAAACACCGTTCCCATCTACATCGCTCCGCTCCGGGAGAGAAAGGAAGATATCTACCTTCTGTTTCGCAAATTCGCATCGGATGCTGCTGAAAAGTACCGGATGCCGGCCATCCAGCTCGATGAAGCAGCTCAGCCCATCCTGACAAATTACCGCTGGCCCGGGAATATCCGTCAGGTGAAAAACATCACCGAACAAATCTCCATTCTGGAAAAGAACCGTATCGTCACGGCTGAAACCCTGTTAAAATACCTGCCGCATGGCCATGCGAGTGACCTGCCTGTTCTTTATAAAGGGGAGGATGCCGCCAAATTCAATGAACGCGACTTATTGTACAAGGTCTTGTTCGACATGAAGAAAGACATGAACGACCTGAAGCAGCTTGTTAAAAACCTGATGCAGGAAGAAAATACGATGGATCATGCTGGAGAAAATACTCATTTGATCAACCGGCTATATAAGGAGTATCCGGATAATAACCAGCCGGTTATCCTGCAGTCAGCCGATAAGCAGCTATCCGAACCCATTCAGGTACCAGAAGAGGTGGAAGAAACTTTTTCGCTGGAGAAAAAAGAGATCGAGTTCATACAGCGTGCCCTTGAAAAGCACGATGGAAAACGCAAAGATGCTGCCAAAGAGCTGGGTATTTCGGAAAGGACACTTTACCGGAAGATAAAAGAGTATCATATCGAATGAATGTCCATTGTCGTCCCGGATTTATTACGGGTGCAATTCTTCTTATCGCACTGCTGCTGTCCACTCAAACCGGTTGCAGGGTGAGCTATTCCTTTACCGGCGCTTCCATCTCCGCCAATGTAAAGACCGTTTCGATCCCCAATTTTCCGAACAATGCCCCCCTGGTCGTGCCGACTCTTTCGCGGACGATCACCAATGCATTGAGGGACTATTTTACTTCTCAAACCAACCTGACCCTGGTCGACCGGAGCGGGGATCTCACAATTGACGGCACCATCACCGGATATGTGGTTCAGCCCGTGGCCATCCAGGGTAATGAAACGGCGGCCATGAACCGGCTTACCATCACGGTAAATGTAAAATTCAGCAACAAAACCGATGAAAAACAAAACTGGGAATCAACCTTTTCACGTTATCTCGACTATACTTCCACAATAAGCCTCTCCTCCGTTCAGGATGGTTTGATAGACGGGATCACTGACCAGCTTATTCAGGATATTTTTAATAAAGCGGTTGTAAACTGGTAGATAAAGGAAACCCCAGCCGATCATGAATCGACAACAATTTTCGGAATTCGTTAAAAACCCGGCATCTGCCAATGACCAGAGCCTGAAGATCCTCGAAGAACTGACCAAGAGGTATCCTTATTGCCAGACAGGACAGATCCTATTTACCTATAATCTGTTAAAGGAAAATGACCTGAGGTATCATCCCCAGTTGAAAAAGGCAGCAGCTTATTCAGGCGACCGCAGAAAGCTGAAAGAGCTGATCCAGTCATGGAATAAACCGACAGAGGAAAAACCGGTCCAGAAACTTCCGGTTACGGTTAGCACCGTGGCAGAAACTGATCAGCTTGCCATACTTGTACCCGAAGAAAAAATGCCAGAAATGACTGATGCAGCGGTTTCCCCATTACCGGTACCCGAACCGGAACCGGTTGCCCAATCTGTCTCTCCGGCACAACCCGAACCGGTCATTCCTGTGCCACAGCCTGTAGAGCAACCTGCGGCTGAAGTCCCGAAACCTGAACGGTTTTCACGTGAAGAGTTGTTGGCTATTGTCCGAAAGCGACTGGCGGAAATCGGGGCCGATTCCTGGGGGGAGCCTGCAGAAAGCAGTGAAACGGAAAGGGAATCAACTCCCGAACAACTACCAGCTGGGGATCTGAAACTTGCTGGCACTATTTCGAAAAGTGCCCTGATTGAAAAATTCATCCGTGAAGAGCCTAAGATAACCCCTCCGAAAAGTAGCTTTTTTTCCCCGACGGAAAGCGCCGTACGAAGTAATATGGATGAAGAGGAGATCGTCAGTGAAACCCTGGCCCACTTATATGCCCGTCAGGGAAATATTCAGAAGGCCATCCATATTTATGAGAAATTATCCTTGTTAAATCAAGAAAAAAGTCGTTACTTTGCGGCCCGAATTCAGGAACTGACTACGGGACGTCCTTGAATGGACACCCGGGGACAGCACCTTTTACTGATGAAACTGAAAATCAACCTATAAAGATATATTTCCATGGGACTTTATATTCTTATTGCCGTTCTGATCCTGATCACCTGTGTGCTCATGATCCTTGTGGTTCTGGTTCAAAATTCAAAAGGGGGAGGACTTGCCTCCAATTTTGCCTCATCCAACCAATACATGGGTGTTCGCAAGACAGCCGATTTTCTGGAAAAATCGACCTGGACACTGGCTGTCATCATGCTTGTTTTAAGCCTCTTTTCCATTCTTGTTATTCCAAAGAACCAGGGACAGGCTCAAACCCAGCAGAGTGAGATTCAGAAACAAATTGATGAATCGAAGACGTCACCCATCAAAGATTTTCAGGCTCCTCCCCCTCAGAAAAAATAATTTCTGGTAAAGACGCACTGTATTGAGTCTTTGCCAAAAAAATGTCAGATTGTCATGCGTTTCTGACATTTTTTTTTATTGGCAAATAAATACTGAAATTTTGTCCCATATGCTTTTGTAATTTCCATTTGGTACGAAATATGACAGAAAAGAAAAAACAATCCAATTCGGATCATTTCTAAATGTTTAACGTTTAAAATATTTATTAAAATGGCAAAAGTGAAGATTAAACCATTAGCAGACCGTGTTTTAATTGAACCGGCTGCAGCTGAAGAAAAGACCGCCGGAGGTATTATCATTCCCGACACGGCAAAGGAAAAACCACAGAAAGGGACCGTCGTAGCTATCGGCCCAGGTAAAAAAGATGAACCGATGACCGTTAAGGTTGGTGAAAGTGTGCTTTATGGCAAATATGCCGGTACCGAGATCACCATTGATGGCAAAAACTATCTGATCATGCGCGAATCCGATATCGTCGCAATCATTTGACCATCGATAAACATTCTTGAAGTAATCGAATAATAACGTATAAAAACAAAAAACAATGGCAAAAGATATAATCTTTAGCATTAAAGCAAGAGAAGCATTGAAGAAAGGCGTTGACGAACTTTCCAATGCCGTGAAGGTGACACTCGGACCCAAAGGCCGCAATGTCATCCTTGATAAATCATATGGTGCTCCTACCGTTACCAAGGATGGTGTTACCGTAGCCAAGGAAATAGAACTGAAAGATGGTGTCGAGAACATGGGTGCACAGATGGTGAAGGAAGTCGCTTCCAGGACCAGCGATATAGCCGGTGATGGAACGACTACCGCTACCGTTCTTGCCCAGTCTATTTTTACCACCGGATTAAAGAATGTTACAGCCGGCGCCAACCCCATGGATCTGAAACGTGGGATTGACAAGGCTGTTACAGAAGTGATCAAATCTCTGAAGGCACAGTCCAAGCAGGTCGGCGACACTATGGAAAAGATTGAGCAGGTTGCTTCTGTTTCTGCCAATAACGATGCATTCATTGGCAAGATGATTGCCGAAGCCATGAGCAAAGTGAAGAAAGAAGGAGTTATCACCATTGAAGAAGCCAAGGGGATTGAAACCACGGTAAAAGTGGTGGAAGGGATGCAATTCGACAGGGGTTATATCAGTCCCTATTTCGTTACCGATACCGATAAGATGGAAGCCGTTTATGAGAATCCCTATATCCTGATCTATGAGAAGAAAGTCAGTGTGATGAAAGATCTTTTGCCGGTTCTGGAAAAGGTTGTTCAGGCCGGTCGTCCGCTGATCATCGTTTCCGAAGATGTTGAAGGGGAAGCTCTTGCAACGCTCGTCGTAAATAAGATCCGCGGCACCCTGAAGGTAGCTGCCGTGAAGGCTCCAGGATTTGGTGACCGCCGGAAAGAAATGCTGGAAGATATCGCTGTGCTGACCGGTGGTACCGTGATCAGTGAGGAAAAGGGATACAAGCTGGAAGATACCACGCTTCAATATCTCGGACAGTCGGAGAAAGTGACCATTGATAAAGAAAACACAACCATCATCAATGGTAACGGAAAGAAGAGCGATATCACAGCTCGTATCAACCAGATCAAATCCCAGATCTCAACCACAACTTCCGATTACGATCGTGAGAAGTTACAGGAACGGTTGGCCAAGCTGTCGGGGGGGGTAGCCGTGATCTATGTCGGCGCTGCTTCCGAAATCGAAATGAAAGAGAAAAAAGACCGCTTTGAAGATGCTTTACATGCTACGCGTGCAGCCATCGAAGAAGGGATCATCCCGGGTGGTGGTGTAGCCTATATCCGCGCCCAGAAAGCCATAGAAAAATTCAAAGGGGAAAATGAGGATGAAAACATCGGTATCCAGATCGTAAAACGTGCCCTTGAAGAACCCTTACGTCAGATCGTCGAAAATACCGGACTGGAAGGTTCTGTAGTCGTTCAGAAGGTAAAAGACGGTAAAGACGACTTTGGCTTCAATGCACGTACCGAGGAATATGAGAATCTCTACCAGGCCGGAGTGATCGATCCGACCAAAGTGGCCCGTGTTGCCCTCGAGAACGCTGCTTCCATTGCAAGCATGTTACTGACGACCGAATGTGTCGTTGTAACCCATAAGGAAGAAAAGCCAGCCGGACCCCCGATGAACCCAGGAATGGGCGGTATGGGTGATATGTACTAAAAAGTTGAAATCTGTGTGAAAAAAGCCCTGAAGAATCGGGGCTTTTTTATTATATTTTGCTTATTATTGTATGTATTAAAATAAGTGAATATGAAACGGTTCACCTTCCTGATTACTCTGTCATTTCTTTTCATCACAAACCTTAATGCCCAACAACAGATCCATTCACCTGATTTACCGATAGATCCCGACAGCAGGAAGATCATGTACCGGGCGGTGGTCGAAGAACAAGGGACGCCGGCTTATTTGTATGATAAGGCCGTGGAGTGGTTTTCCTATTATTACACAAACCCTGCAGCGGTCTATACGATCCAGGATAAAGTCAACGGGAAAATAGAAGGTACCGGAAGGATGAAAATATTTTATAAAGATGAAAAAACGGGCACACGGATGGATGCAGGTTTGATCCTTTATCTGATAAGACTTGAATTCAAGGAGAACAGGTACCGTTATTCCCTCACTGATTTCAATCTGAAAGCTGCTTCCCGTTTCCCTGTCGAAAAATGGATGAACAAGGGCGATCCGGCCTATAATGCCAACTGGGATTCTTACCTTTATCAGATCGATACCACGATGCAACGGCTGGTATCGACGCTCAAGGATAAAATGAAACCTACCGTAACGAAGACTGATGAATGGTGATCAGCTAGCGGATATCCGTTTTTGCGCTCCGGAGCAGATCGGCCGGTTTTTCCGCGACCATAAGGAAGAACCTTACCGGGCCCGGCAGGTTTATGAGTGGCTGTGGAAAAAGCGTTGTCACGCTTTTAAAGAGATGACCAGCCTTTCCAAATCGATCCGGCAGCTTCTGACAGACCATTTCACCTTTCACACGGCTAACCTTGAAACAACCCGTCATAGTGCGGACGGAACGGTTAAGGCAGGTTTTCGCCTGCACGACGGATTGATGGTTGAAGGAGTTTTGATCCCTTCCGGGGGGCGCTACACGGCTTGTATTTCATCCCAGGCAGGGTGTGCCCTTGGTTGTAAATTCTGTGCCACGGGTCAGCTGGGTTTTATGAGAAATCTTACACCAGGGGAAATTTTTGATCAGGTAACCTACCTTGCTTCCCTGATCCCTGCGGATTCATCCGGAACCGGAAACCCGGCAGAAAAAGCCCTTTCAAACATTGTTTATATGGGGATGGGGGAACCGTTCATGAATTATGAGAACGTGACCGAATCGATTGAAAGGCTGACGTCTGAGGATGGCTCCGGTATATCACCTCAACGGATTACCGTTTCCAGCATCGGGATCCCGAAAATGATCCGCCGGATGGCCGAAGATGGTCCGAAATACCACTTTGCTTTATCCCTTCACGCCGCAACGGATCAGAAACGGAACCAGATCATACCTTTCAACCTTCACCATCCGTTGGGTGAAATCATTGATGCGTTGAAATATCATTATAGCCGGACAGGCCGGCGTTTCACCATCGAGTATATTCTTTTCCGTAATTTTAATGATTCGTTGACCGATGCAAAGGATCTCGCCGGGTTTTGCCGGAATTTTCCTGTCAAGATCAATATCATTGAATATAATCCCGTCAGCGGATCCGGATTTGACAGGTCAGATGAGGGAAAGACCAAGGCATTTATCCGGTTCCTTGAAACCAGGAACCTCATTGTGAACCTTCGCAAAAGCCGTGGGAAGGACATTGATGCTGCCTGCGGTCAATTGGCAATGAAGACAGCATCATGAATTCATGTTGGACCTAACCGTTAAAAATGTTCCATATGCAAAACAGAAGTTTTGAACTATCAGGAAATGTTGTAGATGTTACCAACGGACGTATTTTTCAGGGTACGGTGGTGGTCCGCGACGGCGTCATTGCAGGGATCCGTGAGGAGCCGGCCGGCACCAGTCAGATGATCATGCCGGGGCTGATCGATGCACACATCCACATCGAGAGTTCCATGCTGATCCCTTCAGAATTTGCCAGGTTGGCGGTCGTACATGGTACGGTTGCTACCGTTTCGGATCCGCATGAGATCGCCAACGTACTTGGTATAGCCGGAATAGAGTTTATGATCGGGAACGGAAAGCGTGTTCCTTTCAAATTCAATTTCGGCGCCTCTTCCTGTGTCCCGGCAACCCATTTTGAAACAGCGGGGGCCGCACTGGGAGTTCAGGAAGTGGGTAAGTTGCTGGAGATGAAAGAGGTGAAGTATCTGTCGGAGATGATGAATTTTCCGGGAGTCCTTTTTGGGGATCCCGAGGTCATGGCCAAGCTGGATCTGGCAAAAAAATCAGGAAAGCCGATCGACGGCCATGCACCTGGATTAAAGGGAGAGGATGCCAAAAAATACATTGCTGCCGGAATCAGCACCGATCATGAATGTTTTACTTATGAAGAAGCCCTTGATAAGGTCCGGAGCGGAATGATCATCCAGATCCGGGAAGGGAGTGCGGCAAAGAATTTCGAAGCCCTGTATCCCCTGCTGGAGTCATATCCCGACCGGGTGATGTTATGTTCCGATGACAAGCACCCCAACGATCTGGTCAAGGGTCATATCAATCAGATGGTGAAGAGGGCCATGGAGAAGGGCACCGACTTCATGAAAGTGATCCGCAGTTGTACGCTGAATCCACAGCTGCATTACCGGCTTGATGTCGGACTGCTCCGGCCGGGTGATCCGGCTGATCTCATCTGCGTTGACAATCTGAAAGATTTTAATGTCCTTCAGACTTACATCAATGGTCAGCTGGTGGCTGAAAACGGAAAAACGCTGATCGATTCCACAAAAGAGACTCCTTTAAACCGGTTCAATACAGGGCCGGCAGGGAATAACGAAATCCGGATCAAGCCCGGAGAAGGCAATATCAGGATACTTCAGGCGTTCGACGGTCAGCTGGTTACCGGACTGATCGTTGCCGAGCCATTGATTAAAGATGATAACATCGTCAGCGATCCTTTCAGGGATATTCTTAAGATCGTGGTCAAGAACCGTTATCAGGAAGCACCGGCAGCCGTCGGGTTCATAACCAATTTCGGAATACATAGTGGAGCGTTGGCTTCCTGTGTTGCCCACGACAGTCACAATATTGTTGCAGTGGGAGCGGATGATGCCTCCATTGTGAAAGCCATCAACCTCATCATCGACGGCAAAGGAGGGATTTCCCTGGTTGAGGAAGGTCAGGAGGTGGTCCTGCCATTGCCTTTTGCAGGGATCATGTCGGGGGATGACGGTTATGAAGTGGCAAAAAAGTACGATTGGATGGATAAGCGTGTGAAAGAAATGGGGAGCAGGCTCGGCGCGCCTTACATGACCCTTTCGTTTATGGCGCTGCTGGTTATCCCTGCCCTGAAGCTGAGTGACAAGGGCTTGTTCGACGGGAACAAGTTTACCCTGACTGAACTTTTTGAAAGATGATCTAAAATATATATATATATTTAGCAGCAACTAATATTTTTGTATTTTTGTCCAGTTATATTAATAAAAAACTCAATGAAGAAGAAAGCGACACTCGACATCCAAAAATTGGAAATGGCTGCCAGTAAACTCAGAGCAATGGCGCATCCGATGCGGATTGCCATTATTGAACTTTTAACTGATCATAAAAAACTGACGGTCACAGAAATCTATGAACATTTGAATATTGAACAGGCCTCGGCTTCGCATCACCTGAACATTCTGAAGAACAAAGGATTGCTGGAGTCAAAAAGGGATGGGAAAATGATTCACTATTCTCTCAGGCTCAGTGCTCTGTCCAATGTAATCGATTGTATCAACCAGTGTGTCATGCACTGAAATTGCAACCTGTTGTTATAATTTCCAGTTTTCTTCAACATCCCAGTTCGCTCTGATCTCGATGGTCTTGGGAAGGTAAAAAACATCTTCGGGCTGAAGGTTATTCCTGTAATTTCCTGTATCCCACTGTTTGTTGCGGTTCCGGTCGAGGATCGCCTTGATCTTGTATTTACCTGGTTGAATGTATCTGAAACTGATCTTGCCCGAGGCATTAACGAACTGTTCTTCAAGGAGGGATTCTTTTTCACTTAGCAGCTGGATGATATAATTTCCCGGACGTTGTAAGATATCGAGGGTTACGATCAGCGACCCGAATTCCCTTGCACTCCGTGTTCTGAAATCCTGTTTCAGGGAATCGTTGGTGAGGTTGCTGATCCCGTAAAACACAGAATCGGGAATGATAAGCATATATTGTTTATCCTCTTTCCATTTGTGCCGTACAACGACTTTCCGGTTTATCGAATCGGCAAGCTCCATCTTAGGATGAAGGGTATCCTTTTCATCAATCAGTAGAACACGCGAAAAATCCCATCTGGACAGAGGATATGAAAACGCCAGCTCAAGGCGGGATGTAAATTGATTCAGAGAAGTATTCTTAGCGGAACAGGTAATGCCGAGCCGCTCGGGTGTAGAATCCTTGTTATCCGTCTTTTTTTTGATCTGTTTCTTTCGCAGGTCCAGTTTGACGGTATCGAGCATGGTATTGTTATCAGAAACCCCGACGATCAGAGAATCGGTCTTTTTCCCTGTCATCCAGAGCACAACGCTATCGCGCCGGGGGTAATATTCTTCTATTTTCCAGGCAGATGCGGAGTCGATATTAACCGGGTGAAACCGGAGTTTTTTTGCCGGATATTTTAAGACGAACAGGATCATTCCGTCTCTGACTATCCTGGTTCTGAGCAGGCGCTGGGTTGAGTCAATCTCCTCGAAGAGTTTCATCTCATAGGATGGGAACAGGGGTGGCCTGACTTCAGAAGTATCTTTTTTTGCAGAGGACTTCTGCCCGGCTGTATCCTTGGCAACGGTATCGGGTGCAACAGGCGGAATAAAGACGGGATGGACCAAACTGTCGAGGAAGGCAACTTTTTCAGAGGGCTGATCAAAGAAGAGGTTGCTGTTCTGATCATTTAACGCGATCAGCTTATAGGGCGCCTCTTTCAGGTTAGTGAAGAGGAATTCGCCGTTTTCCTTCGTCCTGACAATAAACATTGGAGGCACTTTCAGGGGGAGGGAGTCGAAAGGGACGGTATCGTTGTTATCGACATACAGGATGGTAAAGACCTCCTTTTGCGGTTTCAGGTTAAAAGCTCCGATCACATGTCCGGCCAGGGATAATGAATCAACGTGGTCCCCGGTTGAAAACACATAAGTAAGCCCAGTCAGGACGTTATTTTCGGTAATGTCGGCTATGGATTTTCCGAAATTGATCGTATAGGTGGTATTGGCCGTGAGGGTATCATCCAGTTTTATGATCAGGGATTTCCCGCGCAGGCGGTAATCCGGAGTGTTTTTCACCGGAGGGGAAATCAGGATCTCCGAGGACGGATTTTTGACTACTATAAATTCATCGAATTCGATACGGATCGTATTACCCTTGAAGCCGGTGGATTGATCCGGAGGATCGCAGGACAAGATTTTAGGGGGTTTGACATCTTTGGGTCCTCCTTCCGGGGTGACAGGATTAGCACAATGCCAAAGAGCGATGATCAGGACCGTAAGGTATGTAAGTTGAATATAACGGCGAAGTTGCACGATAAGAATGATTGCCAGCGGGTTTGTGAGGTCAAATTTACCAAGGTTTTAATAATGGTGCCATTTTTTTTATAATTTTACGCATTAATCAATAAACAATCACGGTATGTCAGGGCACAACAAATGGTCAACGATCAAGCGGAAGAAGGGGGCACTTGATGCCAAGCGTTCGAAGATCTTCTCAAAAATTATCAAAGACATTACCATTGCGGTGAAGGAAGGGGGTGCCGATCCTGATGGCAATCCGCGATTGCGTCTTGCCATTGCCAATGCCAAAGGGGCTTCCATGCCCAAGGAGAATATCCAGCGTGCCATTAACAAAGGATCAGAGAAGGATGCTGCCGCGTTAATCGAGACTACTTATGAAGGGAAGGGGCCGCACGGGATTGCCATTTTCGTGGAATGTACTACCGATAATCTTCAGCGGACGGTTTCAAACATCCGTGCATATTTCAACAAGTATGGCGGGGAGCTGGGTCAGAATGGGATGTTGAATTACCTGTTTGACCGCAAAGGGGTCTTTGTTATCCCCAAGGGTGATCTAAAACAGGAGGAATTTGAAATGGAGGTCATTGATGCCGGGGCTGAGGATATAACGCTGGAGGAGGGGTTATTTACCATCACGACGGCCATGGAGGATTTCGGGAGCATGATGAAAAAGATGGAGCAGCTGGAGATCGGACCCGAAAGCGCCTCTTTGCAACGGATTCCAAAAACCACGGTTACGCTTGATGAAGATTCGACCCGGAAGGTACTCAGGCTGGTTGATATCATCGAGGAGGATGAAGATGTTCAGAACGTCTTCCACAACCTGGAGATCACCGATGAAATGGCGGATAAATTGTAAAAAGAAAACGCGGCAGAAGCCGCGTTTTCTTTTATACTTCACAAATGAATTGGGTCAGATTGACACCTTTTGGAAGTTCGAGCTTTTTCCGTAACCGGATCCTTGAAATTTCCGTACTGGGTGCCGTGATCTTCAGAATATGTGAAATTTCCTTTGTATTCAGGTTCATCCGAAGCAGAGCACAGAGCTTGTGATCGTTGGGCGTAAGCTGGGGGAATTTTTTACGTAACCGTTCAAAGAAGCCCGGATGGATCTTTTCGAAGTGGGCTTTAATCCGATACCAGTCATTATCAAATTTAACGTTCTCATCGATGGTCTTAAGGACCTTTGCGATATCGCTGCGTGTGATCGATTTTTCGGTCTTGAGGAGGCGGTTGATATCCTTTTTAATTAATCCGATGATCTTGTTTTTCTGGGAGATGAATATGGAGGATGTTGCCAGTTCACGATTAATCAGATCCAATTCCATCTGATGTTTCTGCTTGAGCAGCTGGTTGACCTTCTGCTCTGCACGGATTCGTTCCTGCAATCGCTGATTACGTTCCTTTTTTGCTTTCTTCCGTTGCTCGATTTCCCCTTTGAGCTCTAAAATGATCCGCTCATTGGTGATTTCAAGGTTCCGCTGATAGTTGGCCACCTCGATGGCTGCACGGATCTGGTCAACATCAACGGGCTTAAAGAGATAAGCATAGGGTTTCAGGGAAAAGGATTTCGAAAAGACTTCACTTTTATTCATCGATGTCAGGAAGATGATCCCGCAATTGTAGTTTTCGGTAAGGATGCGGGCAGCTTCAATACCATCCATTTTTCCGGACAGCTTAACATCCATGATGACAATATCCGGCTCTTTATTGGCCTCCTTCAGGGCGGCAATATTGGCAATTGAATTTTCCCCCTTGGGATCGATACCAAGGACCTCATACCCGAATTCGGTCAGCTTTGTCTTCAGATCATGAGCGATGATAAGCTCATCCTCAACGATGTATAAACTTATTGGAGCCATGGTCGGATTTTTTAATGTTTAGAAAAAAGAGAAATTATCAGATCTTGAAATTTTCATTATACACGATATTGTACGTATCAATGGCAATCACCAGTTCCTCATTCGTAGGCATCACCATAGCAACCACCGGTGAACCCGGGCGGGTAAGGATCGCTTCCCTTCCACGGATGTTGTCATTCCGTTCGCGGTCGAATTCGATACCCAGGAATTCGAATCCTTCCAGGATCCGCTGACGGGTTTCGAAATCATTTTCACCAATTCCGCCGGTCAACACGATCAGGTCGACACCCGACATGGCTGCTGCATAGGCACCGATGTATTTTTTAACCCGGTAGGCATACATATCGAGCGCAAGCTGTGCCCTTGCCGATCCTTCCTTTGCGGCTTTTTCCACATCACGCATATCATAAGAGACGCCGGATATTCCGCAAACACCGCTTTTCTTGTTAAAGAGGGTATTGGTATCCGGAATACTCAGGTTTTCCTTTTCGGCAATATAGAGCAGGATACCCAGATCGACATCCCCACTGCGGGTACCCATCATCAGTCCCTCGATGGGAGTAAACCCCATCGATGTATCGACGGATTGACCCTTCTGGATGGCGGCGACGGAAGATCCGTTACCCAGGTGGCAGGTGATAATGTTGATGTTGGCATATTCTTTTCCAAGATAACGGCAGGCTTTCTGGGCAACGAATTTATGTGAAGTGCCATGAAACCCGTAACGCCGGATCTTATATTTATCGTAATATTCGTAAGGAATGGGGTACATATACGAAAATGCCGGCATCGTATGATGGAAAGAGGTATCGAAAACAGCAACCTGCGGAACCGTTGGAAGAATGGATTCGATCGACAGGATCCCTTTCAGGTTGGCGGGATTATGTAAAGGAGCCAGTTCACAACACTTTTCAATGTCTTTCTTCACGTCTTCCGTGATCCGCATGCTGGTCTTGAAATTCTCACCGCCATGGGCCACCCGGTGCCCGACTGCGGTGATCTCCATTTCATCCTTGATCACACCATGATGGGGATCTTTCAATGTTTTTAAAATCAAATTAATACCAATCTGGTGATCGGGAACCTCTTGAGTAATTGTATGTTTCCCTCTTCCCGGAACATTATGAGTTAATTCACTGTTCGATAATCCAATACGATCCAGTAATCCTTTTGCCAGAAGTTCGGCTTCATCGGTGATCTCGGAGAGCTGATACTTGATGGATGAGCTGCCGCAGTTTAAAACGAGAACTTTCATTTGGTTTAGATTTGTTAGGGTAGGCAAAGCTACGTTATTTTTATGTAATTTCGACGAGCACATGTAAAAAAATATTTCATTCCCTTTTGGTTGTTAAGTTCCAGTGAATCTTTCTTCAGGAGAATTCCCGTAAGAGCAGGCATCATGTTATGTCGGACAAGGCATCCGGGTTTTTCCCTGGATTAAGGAATGGTTATGGTGTTTTTCTCCGCAAAAAGGAAATAATTCTCATCCGCAAAGGCCGGTTTCCATTTATATCGTATTTTTGATTTTTCGAACAGAAGTTTTCCATGGCCCTGATCAACACCTTTGTTTCCTGGTTGATGAAAAAACGCATTCACCAGATCGAGCTGTTCATGAAATACCCACATGAAGTTCAGCTTGAATGGTTTAAAAAGCTTCTGATCCATGCCCGCAACACCGAATTCGGAAGGCAGCATGACTTCAAGTCCATTCTTACCCCGGATCAATTCCGCAACCGGGTCCCTTTAAATGATTATGAGACCCTGAAGCCCTGCATCGAACGGTTACGCAGGGGTGAGCAGAATCTTCTCTGGCCCTCCGAAATCAAATGGTTTGCCAAGTCATCGGGAACCACCTGTGATAAAAGCAAATTCATCCCGGTCAGCGAGGAAGCGCTGGAGGAGTGCCATTTTAAGGGAGGCAAAGACCTGTTATCCATCTATTGCAACAATCATCCGGAAACGCGGTTGTTCGACGGCAAGGCAATCGCCATGGGGGGATCACACCAGATCATGGAAGTCAACAATGAATCGGTTTATTACCAGGGTGATCTCTCTGCGATCCTGATCCAGAACCTGCCTGCCTGGGTTGAATTCCTGAGGACCCCGAATTTATCGATCGCACTGATGGATGAATGGGAGAGCAAGATCGAGAAGATGGCCAGAGCCACCATTCCACATAATGTGACAAATATATCGGGGGTGCCTTCCTGGACCCTGCTTTTATTCAAACGGGTGCTTCAACTGACCGCAAAATCTCATTTGCTTGAAGTCTGGCCCGATTTCGAACTATTCATCCATGGAGGGGTCAATTTCGGTCCTTACCGTGAGCAATTCTCCCGGCTTCTTCCTTCAGACAAGATGAATTACCTGGAGACCTACAATGCTTCTGAGGGTTTTTTCGGTATCGAAGACCGCAGCAATGCCAACGACATGCTCCTGATGCTCGATTATGGCATTTATTATGAGTTTATTCCCCTGGATCAGCTTGAACGGGAGCATCCAAAGGCGCAGACGCTTGATGAAGTGAGCCTTCATGTCAATTATGCCATGGTCATTTCAACCAATGCGGGATTATGGAGATACCTGATCGGAGACACCATACAATTCACTTCCCTGAGTCCTTACCGGATCCAGATCACAGGAAGAACGAGGAATTTCATCAATGCCTTCGGAGAAGAACTGATTGTGGACAATGCTGAAAAGGCGATCGCCATCGCCTGCGAACGGTGCCGTGTAGCCGTAATGGAATATACCGTTGCACCGATCTACCTTGAGGGGGATCAGAAAGGGGCACATGAGTGGCTCATTGAATTCGAAATCCATCCGCAGGATCTGGCTTTCTTTACCGAAATCCTGGATAATGCCCTGAAGTCGCTGAACTCGGATTATGAGGCCAAACGGTTTCACGATATGTTGCTCAAGGCACCCCTTATCCGGATCATGCCTCCGGGCACCTTTTATACGTGGCTCAAATCGAAAAGTAAGCTGGGTGGTCAGCACAAGGTCCCCCGGTTATTCAACGATCGCAAATACGTGAATGAAATCCTGAAAATGATAACTCCGGAATAAAACCTTTTTTTACCTTTGATTTTAAAATAAGTTCTATGCACATCGCTATTGCGGGAAATATCGGCTCCGGTAAAACAACCCTGACCGGGTTGTTGGCCAAGCACTTCGGATGGGAGCCCCATTATGAAGACGTTGATACCAATCCCTACCTGAATAGTTTTTACGAAGATATGCAACGCTGGTCGTTCAACCTGCAGATCTATTTTCTGAATTCAAGATTCCGGCAGGTAGTAACCATCCGGAAATCGGGAAAAACCGTTGTGCAGGACCGGACCATCTATGAAGATGCGCATATTTTTGCTCCCAACCTGCATTCGATGAACCTTATGACGACCCGCGATTTTGATAATTATTTATCGCTGTTCGAACTCATGAGCTCTTTTATACAACCTCCCGACCTACTCATCTATCTCCGTGCCAGTGTTCCCACCCTGGTAAACCAGATCCAGAAACGGGGAAGGGAATATGAAAGCGCCATCCGGCTCGATTATCTTAAAAACCTAAACGAACGATATGAGGAGTGGATTGACGGTTATACGCTGGGGAAGCTCCTGGTCGTAGATGTGGATAATCTCAAGTTCAATGAGAACGCCGCCGACCTGGGGACAGTGATCGAAAGGATCAATGCGGAACTTCACGGACTGTTTTAATGAAAGGGACCAGGAACGGAAAGCGGGTGAAATCTGATAGCTTTATTTCATGAAAATCCTTGGAATTATTCCAGCCAGGTATGCATCGACCCGTTTCCCGGGCAAACCCTTGTTTGTGATCGGCGGGAAATCGATGATCCAGCGGGTCTATGAACAGTCCTCCCGGTGTACGTCCCTCGACAGGGTGATCGTGGCAACGGATCATGAACTGATCGAAAAGCATGTCGCCTTTTTTGGCGGGAATGTCATCATGACCGGTTCCCACCATCAAAGCGGTACCGAGCGCTGCGCGGAAGTCCTGTCAAAGCTTGCAGGAAGGAATGAGACCTATGATGCCGTGGTCAACATTCAGGGTGATGAACCATACATCGATCCACGTCAGATCGATCAGGTAGTCAGGTGCTTTGACCGGGAGGAGGTCCTGATCGCTACCCTTGCCAAAAAGATCCTTCTGGAAACGGAACTGAACGATCCCAATGTGGTCAAGGTCATTTTCGGAATAAACAACCAGGCCATTTACTTCAGCCGGTCAGTCATTCCCTTCACCCAGGGAAAGGAAAAACCCGATTGGATCCATGCATCTGACTACTACAAGCACATAGGGATTTACGGATACCGAACGAATATTTTGCAAGCCCTGGTCCGTTTGAGGACGTCTCCGCTTGAAAAGGCTGAATCGCTGGAACAGTTGCGATGGCTTGAAAATGGTTTTCCGGTTTATGTGCAAGAAACAGTATATGAGAGCATTGCGATCGATACTCCTTCTGATTTATTAAAAATTACTAACATATCCTGACGCTTTGATCCTTTAACTTGTATATTCGCATATCCGGAAAACAGGCAAGGTTATGGATATAAGAAAATATATTTCCGATCTTCTGACCGCACATGACTGTGTGATCATCCCGGGTTTCGGCGGCTTTATTGGAAATTATTCCCCGGCCCGCATAGACCCGGTACATCATACTTTTTGTCCTCCCTATAAAAAATTATTGTTCAATATCAATCTGAAGCAAAACGATGGGTTATTGGCCAACTCCCTGGTTTCCAATGCAGGGATCGCTTATGCCGACGCCTGTCTTGTCATCGAGGAACAGGTTGAACATTTCCGTCACGACCTCAAATCTGGCAAGGCCCTTCTCATTCCGGAAATAGGTAAGCTGATCATGGGACGGGAAGGGAATCTGCAATTTGAACAGGATATCTCGGTTAACCTGTTGCCGGAAGCCTTTGGACTCACCTCTTTCATCTCACCACCTGTTGTCAGGAATTCGTACAAGGACCGGATCGAAAAGAAGATCCCGGTGCTGGCAAACCAGTCCGCGGAGAAGAAATGGCACATCCCCCGCTCCCTGAAGTGGGCGGCCATCGTGGCCATTCCGGTCGGTGTCCTTACGGTCATCGGTCTGACCCAGTTTGATAAATTAAAGACTTCGCAGGTCAGCAATGCAGGGATCCTGAACTCGGTCTTCTCCCGTTTCTCATCAACCTCCCTGGTCGAAAAGAAGGAAGCGCCCCAGACGCCGTCTGAGCCGCAGTTCCAGGTTGAATCCACCCCTTCCATCTTTGATCAGCCCCAGGGTACCGATCAGGATGTGCCGAAAGAGACTGCTCAGGATGTTTCATCGAATACCGGAATAGTAACCCCCAATGAAAAAACAGCTGAACAGATCAATAAAGAAAATCACTTTGCGGTCATAGTAGGAGCTTTCAGGATCAAAGAGAATGCCGAAAAACTGGTAGCCGAACTCAAGGAAAAAGGAATCGAAGCTGAGATCTATGACCGTTCAAGGAACGGTCTGTACCGTGTAACGGTTGCCACAGCGGGATCGCGGAATGAAGCCGGGCGGCTTCTTGAACAAGCAAAATCGGGCGAATTCCAGGGTGCCTGGCTACTCGAAAAATAGGTGAGCAGTGCCCAAGAAAAAGCTGATCCATTTCCGGGAGAATCTGACCTTTCCTTATCTGTTTCAACCCAAATACGAGGAGCTCCATCCATCCTTCCGGCTCAAGGGTAGCTGGCATGACGGTTTTTTCCGGAACGACAATCCCATCACCCTTGAGGCAGGATGCGGGAAGGGGGAATATACCGTGGAATTGGCGGCTCGGCATCCAGACCGGAATTTCATTGGCATTGACCTGAAAGGCGCGCGTCTCTGGAAGGGATGCAAGCAAGTTCAGCAGCAGCAATTGACGAATGTGGCTTTTATCAGAACCCTGGTGGATCACATCGAACGGTTTTTCGTTCCCGGTGAGATCGCTGAAGTCTGGATCACTTTTCCGGATCCGCAGCCAAAGCGGGAAAGAAGGCGGCTGACCGCACCCGTTTTCCTTGAAAAATTCAGCCATATCCTGATACCCGGGGGACTAATACATCTTAAGACGGATAACGAGGAGCTGTACGATTATACCATTGAGATCCTCCAGAGGGATCGTCATCACCTGGTATGGGGAACCAATGACGTTTATCATTCGGGGACCAGTGAGGATGTGGTCTCCATAACGACATTTTATGAAAAGATGTGGCTGGATCAGGGTAAGAAGATCGGTTATCTTAAATTTTGCCTCGGTCCCGGAAAGACTCAGGATACGGTCAATCCGACATAAAACCCAAATTATCATCCAATGAGAGCAATGATTTTTTTGCTATTGATGGCCGGTAGCCAATGGCTTGCGGCTGAAGAAGGCATGTGGATCCCGGTGTTGCTTGAGCGACTCAATATCAGTCAAATGCAGGATCTCGGACTGAAGCTGAGCGCTGAAGACATTTACAGCGTGAACCACAGCAGCCTGAAGGATGCGATAGTCCAGTTCGGTGGAGGCTGCACCGCCGGGATCATCTCTGCGTCGGGACTCATCCTGACCAATCACCATTGCGGATACGGAGCCATTCAACGGCAGAGCTCACTTGAGCACGATTATCTGACCAACGGATTCTGGGCAAGGTCGCTTGAAGAGGAGCTCCCCATTCCCGGGTTGACAGTAACCCTGCTTGTACATATGGAAGAGGTAACCGGGAAGGTCCTGGCAGGTGTTGACGATGGAATGAATCAATTAAACCGCAACCGGCTCATCAAGCGGAATATCGAAGCCATCGAAAAAGAGGCCACTGCCGGAACCCATTATGAAGCGAAGGTAAGATCTTTTTTTTACGGCAATCAATATTATCTGTTTATCAATGAAGTATTCAGGGATATCCGGTTGGCCGGAGCCCCGCCATCCTGTATCGGCAATTTTGGTGGTGATACCGATAACTGGATGTGGCCCCGTCATACCGGCGACTTCTCCCTGTTCAGGATCTATGCCAGTAAAGAAAACAGGCCGAATGAATATTCCAAAGAAAATGTTCCGTATAAACCTAAAAGTTTTATTCCGGTCTCCCTCAGAGGGTATCAGAAGGGAGATTTTACCTTTATTTTCGGTTATCCCGGAACCACCCGTGAGTATATACCCTCCTTCGGGGTAGAGTTGACGGCATTCAGGGAAAATCCCCTTCGGACCAGGTTGCGTGAAAAAAGGCTGGATATTATTCATTCGGCGATGGAAGGAAACCGGTTGATCCGAATCCAATATGCCGCCAAGGCCGCCGGGATTGCAAACGGATGGAAAAAAATGATCGGGGAGACCAAAGGCATTCAGCGGATGGAGGTGGTTGAAAAAAAGCAGAAGTACGAAAGAAGTTTTCAGGAATGGGTCGATTCGGTATCCATCCGGAAAGTGAGGCTTGGCGGTTTGTTAAAGGAATTTGAACAGGCCTATGGCGAATATGACCCGATCGACCTTTCGCTGCTATATCTGACCGAAGCAGGAATGAGCATCGAAGTGGTCCGTTTTGCCGATCAGTTCAGGAAGCTGATCACTTTAGCCAGGGACAGGAAGACCACTTCAGAGAGTTTGCAGAAGATGACCGGGGATCTGCGGAAGGCAACCCGTGATTTCTTTAAGAATTATCAGCCTGCGGTTGACCATCAACTTATGGTTTCCATGCTTGAAGCCATCGGGAAAGAGATGGCCCAGCAGTACCGGCCGGAGATTTTTTCCTTTATTCAAAAGCGTTACAGGGACAATTATACTTCCTATGCGGATATGATTTTCAGGAATTCGCTCCTGGTCGACTCAACCCGGATCATTTCCTTTCTGAACCGGTTCAGGCCATCGATGGTGAAAAAGCTGGCTGATGATCCTGCTTACCGGTTGTCACAAAGCATTTACACCCGGCATGAACAGGACCTTCTCCCCAGGTCGGTACGGCTTATTTCCCGCCTCGACAGTCTTCAAAGGATTTATATGGCCGCGCAGATGGAGATGCAAAAAGAGAGACGATTTTACCCAGACGCCAATTCCACGCTCCGGATCGCTTACGGAAAGGTCAATGACCTTTCTCCTTCCGATGCATTGAACTACGCGTATTTCACAACGCTGACCGGAGTCATGCAGAAAGAAGATTCAACCATTTATGATTACGTGGTTGATCCGCGCTTAAAAAGCCTTTACCGCAACCGTGATTATGGCCGGTATGCGGATAAGGACGGGACCATGCATGTGGCTTTCACCGCTACCAATCATACCAGCGGAGGGAATTCCGGAAGCCCGGTGCTGAATGCAGAAGGCCAGCTGATAGGAATCAATTTTGACCGAAACTGGGAAGGAACGCTGAGTGATCTGATGTACGATCCTTCACAATGCCGGAACATCACTCTCGACATCCGGTATTGCCTGTTCATCATCGACAGGCTGGCCGGGGCAAAACGGCTGACCGATGAGATGACAATCGTGGAATGACTCAATTTCAGATACCCGGAGACGTTTACCCGGTCAACCCTACCGGTAAATCTTTACAAGGGTATTCATCAGGGTAGGATATTTGAAGCGGAATCCGGCAGACAGTAATTTTTCCGGCATGACTTTCTGACCTTCCGTCATGATCAGGGCTCCTTCGCCAAGCAACATTTTCAGTGCAAAAGGAGGGATCGTCAGCCAGGTCGTTTGTTTAAGGACTTTTCCGAACATTTCCGTGAATTCGGCATTGGTGCTCGGATGGGGACTCACGGCATTGACTGTGCCGGAAAGTTCAGGGGTTTGGATGACGAACAGGAAGGCGTTGACCAAGTCTTCAAGATGGATAAAAGAAAATGGCTGTTTTCCTTTTTCTATCTTACCTCCCAAACCGATGCTGAAGGGAAAATAGATCTTTTCCAGGATCCCTCCTCCGCTGCCCAGTACCACACCGGTGCGGAAAAGGACAACCCGGGTAACACCGGCGCTTGTCAGAGCTTCTTTTTCCCAGTCGGAGCAAACCCTGGCCAGAAAGGTATCGGCAAAGTGGGTGCTTGACTCGGTATGGGTGTGGACGGAGTCATAAATTCCGATAGCCGAGCCTGAGATAAAGACGGCGGGCTTGCACTGTGCTGCCAGGATGTTCTCACTGATCTTCCGGGTGGTGTTGATACGGCTGTCGTAGATCTCCTTTTTACGGGCTTCGGTCCATTTAACGGAGACAGGCGCACCGGCCAGATTGATGACTGCATCACTTCCTTCGATGAGCGAATTGCGGAATTCTGTATCCGGCAGTTTAAGGGAATCCCGGTCGATGATCCGGAAGGTCCAGCCATTTTCACGGAATTTTTTTATCAGGGCCTGGCCGATAAACCCGGAGGCTCCGCTAATTGCGATGATCATATTCCCTTTTTTCCGTAAATTTATTCATTATTTTTTAATTACATTTGCATTATCTGGGCTACAACGACTCCTGCCTATAACAATCTGGAAGAAATGGAATCAAGCGACCAATCCAAACTCTTTTCCGAATTTCCCCCGGTGACTACTCAGGAATGGGAGGCAAAAATACTGGCTGACCTGAAGGGGATGGATTATGCAAAGAAGCTGATTTGGAAGACGGAGGATGGATTTGATGTCAGACCGTATTACCGGGCAGAGGATCTTCAGGGACTCGAATACCTCGACGTTTTGCCGGGGGAATTCCCGTTTGTACGGGGTGTCAGAAAAGAGGGGAATGAGTGGCTGATCCGTCAGGATTTTTTAACGACGGATATTGAGGAAGCAAACCGGCTGGCGACCGATGCCATATCGAAGGGTGTCAATTCGGTTGGTCTGGTGGCCACTGAAGTGACCACCCATATGCAGATGAACCGGTTGCTGGCCAACGTCGATCTTTCGAATTTCCCCATCAATTTTATCTCTTCCCGGAGCTATCCGCTTACGTTGGAGCTATTGATCTATGAGGTGAGCCATCGGGGTGCCGACGGTGAAAAGATACGGGGTTCCATCAATTTTGATCCCATCAGTTATCTGTTGCTTCATGGAGATTTTTATGTCAGCTGGCGGGAAAACCTGGAAGAGACGGAATACTTGCTGAATGTCATTGAAAAAAGATTACCACATCTTAAGGCCATAAACATTAACGGTCATTATTTCCAGGAAGCCGGCTCATCGCTTGTTCAGGAGGTCGCCTTCACACTGGCTTCTGCATGTGAATACCTGGCCGGGTTGACTGAAAAGGGCTTTTCGATCGACACCGTATCCCCCCGATTTATGCTATCGCTGGGGATAGGTTCGAATTATTTCATGGAAATTGCCAAATTAAGGGCTGCACGCATGCTCTGGGCAAAGATGGTGGAAGCGTTTCATCCTGGGGATCAGGAATCGATGAAGATCTTCATCCATTCCTCCACGGCCCTATGGAACAAGACCCTGTACGATCCAACCATGAATCTGTTACGTACTGCCACGGAGGGAATGTCGGCAGCAATCGGAAATACCGATTCGGTCACTGTTCAGCCCTTTGATGTCTCCTTCCGGGATCCGGATGATTTTTCACACAGGATCGCCCGGAACCAGCAATTGATTCTGAAAGAGGAATCGTATCTCAACCGGATCATTGATCCTTCTGCGGGTGCTTATTATATCGAGAACCTTACCCATTCCATTGCATTTCATGCCTGGAACCTCTTCCGGGCGGTGGAAGAAAAAGGGGGAATGATTGAATGCATCAAATCGGGATTCATCCAGGAGGAGATAGCAAGGTGCCGGCAGGAAAAGGAAATAAATATGGCTCACCGTAAGCAGATACTGATCGGAACCAACCAGTATCCCAATTTGCAGGAGAACATGATCGACAAAGTGGGACTGAAGGAAGAGGCGGAAGGGGAGACGAGAAGCACGTATAAGAAGCTACCCCACTACCGGGCTGCTTTTGCTTTTGAACAGATCAGGCTGGCTACCGAGCGGTATGTGAAAGCCGGGAATAAACGGCCGGCCGTGTTCCTTTTCACCATGGGAAACCTGGCCATGCTGAGGGCCCGTGCCAGTTTCACGACGAACTTTTTCGGTTGTGCCGGATTTGATATCCTTGACAATCCCGGCTTCCAGTCGGTCGACGAAGGAGTGGAAGCTACCATGGACTCCAGCGCTGATCTGGTGGTCATCTGTAGTTCCGATGATGAGTATTCACAGATTGTACCTGAAATTTGCAGGAAGATCAAAGCCATGGATCAGGGGAAAACCATACTGGTTGCAGGGTATCCCAAAGAGATCCTCGAATCGTTGAAAGATGCGGGTGTTGACGACTTTATCCATCTCCGGAGCAACCTGTTTGAGAGTTTAAAAAAATTTCAATCTATTTTGGGGATCAAATAATTCAATGAATGATAATTTGAACAAGAACATATGGACAGTCCAGACTTTTCAATGACATCATCCGGTTCATCCAAAGGACCTCTTTCCATCCTTGTTGTTGAGGATAATGCCATCAACCTCCGGCTGATCGTAGCGGCCCTGACACGGGCAGGGCATAAGGTAGATTCCGCTACGGATGGTTCTGTCGCGCTGGTCAAATTCAATCAGAATAGCTATGACGTGATCCTGATGGATATCATGATGCCGGTCATGGACGGGCTGACGGCCACCCGTGAGATAAGGAAGGTTGAAAAGGAACGGAATACCACGGAGAAGTCCCGTGTGAAGATCATTGCGATCACCGCCAACGCTTTCGAAGATGACCGGAATAAATTTTTTGATGCAGGAATGGATTACTACATGAATAAACCAGTTGAAATTGATGAGTTGACCCGGATTCTTAATTTATAGGCCCATGAATAAGAAAAGCTGGATTTTTTCTTTTAAGCCCTTCCTCTATTCCCTGATCATTTATTTCATCGGGTTTATGGTTTTGACTTTCTGGGCTGTATACGCTGAAAGAGCCAAGATCATTAATGATGTGAATTCACAGCTTTTAAAAGCGGCCGAGAGTGTCAAAGATATTCTTCCTCCTGATTTCCATGACCGGGCGTTAGCCCAAACTTCCATCAGTGATTCTGAACATTACCAGAATATTGTTTTGCTTTCGAAATGTGCCAAGACCGTTGGGATCACCTATCTCTATACTGCCGTCATTCAGGACGGGAAAGTTTACTTCACTTCGTCGAGCGCTACCGACAACGAATTCAGGCAACGAAACCTGCCGGCTTACTGGGGAGTATATCCGGAAGCCACAGAAGCCTTTAAAAATACGATCAGCGGGTCGGAACCGACCTTTGAGACCTCCGAGGACCGGTGGGGTATCTTCGGGAGTGCCATCATCTGCGAAACATCTCCAAAGGGACATAAATACCTTGTCGGTGCCGATATGTATATCGGATTTATCAAAGCCAGGATTCTGCAACGATTCCCGGGAATCCTGATCATTTCGTTTTTATATTTACTCATCGTTATTCCGGTGCTGGTCGCCATCCGGAATTCCTATAAGAAAAACACCATCCGTCTGGAAAAAGTCATCTCCGAACGCATTAAAGCGGAGCGAGAGCTGATGGATTACAAAACGAATCTTGAAGAGATTGTCAAATCACGCACCGAACAGCTTCAAAAGGAGATTGCCGAACGGAAGATCATTGAACAGGAGCTACAGAAAGCCAAAGAGCTGGCCGTCAGGGAAAGCCGTGCGAAATCGATTTTCCTGGCCAATATGAGCCATGAGATCCGGACCCCCATGAACGGGGTCATCGGCATGACCAATATCCTGAAAGATACCGACCTAACCTCCGAACAGCGTGATTACCTTGAGATCATCGAGTTATCCGGTAACAACCTGATGTCGATCATCAACGACATCCTCGACTTCTCGAAGATTGAAGCAGGCCAGGTGGAGCTCGAGAACATTCCGTTCAATCTGCCCCAGCAGGTGGAGGAAGCAACCAAGATTTTAAGCACCCGTGCCGAAGGGAAAGGATTAAAGCTTTATTTTACTATTTCTTCCGAATTGCCCGATCTGGTGAAAGGGGATCCGGTCAGGTTCAAGCAGGTTATCATGAATCTGATCAACAATGCCATCAAATTCACAAATGAAGGAAATGTTACCATTGCTGTTCAACCGGTATGGATCAGGGAGGATCAACTGATGGTGCGATGTAACATCACCGATACCGGAATTGGCATCTCCCATGCGGGCAAGGAAAAGCTGTTCCAGGAGTTCTCCCAGACCGATAGTACCATCACCCGCAAGTACGGAGGGACAGGTCTGGGATTAAAGATTTCCAAGGATCTGACCCATCTGATGGGGGGAGAGATCGGAGTAGACAGTGAAGAAGGGAAAGGATCGACTTTCTGGTTCACAGCTCTTTTCAACCAGGTGGTCAAGACGGAAGCCGATTTGCTGAAGGAAGAAAAGGAAAAGAAGAAGGTGAAATCCTTTTCTATCCTTTTGGTTGAAGATAATTATATCAGTCAGCGGGTAGCGATGACCTCCCTTGATAGGGATGGATATAAAAATGTGGAGATTGCCGAAAACGGGCGGGTGGCCGTGAAGATGCTGGAGGAGCAGGATTATGACCTTGTCCTGATGGATATCAGGATGCCGGTCATGGACGGATTAGAGGCAACGGAGAAGATCAGGGAATTTGAGCGGAGCAATCCCAGCCGGAAGCCGGTTTTCATCATTGCTTTTACCGCATATGCCGTGGAAGGCGACCGGGAACGCTTCCTGGATGCCGGGATGGACGATTATATCGCGAAACCTTTTCAGCCTGAGGAGCTGATCCGTATCATCGATAAATATTCAGCAAAAATGCGTATGCGGTCCCAGCGCGCCCTGAATATCCTTCTTGCAGAGGATAACAAGATCAACCAGAAAGTTGCCATGAAAACCCTCGAAAGTTTCGGCCATAGAGTGGATGTCGTGGAAAACGGTGCCGAAGCCGTTAAGAAATTCAAAGAGAAGGATTATGACCTGATCATGATGGATCTTGAAATGCCGGAGATGGACGGCATTGAAGCTACTCGACAAATCCGCAAACTTGAAAAGGAGTTTGAACAGAAGGATATAAGTAGGAAAAGGGTAAAAATCATTGCCCTTACGGCCCATTCCACCCTTGACGATAAGCAACGATGCATTTCCATCGGAATGGATGATTATATGAGCAAGCCCTTCCGGCAGGCGGAAATTGCACGAGTACTAAACATTTAACCTTTGCCCATGATAAGACTTTTTCCCGTATTGACCATTCTGATTCTTTTTACCTGGTTAAATCCGGCTGGTGGTCAGACAGAACAGGCCCTTACTGAATCAGAGAAAAGCGTTGGTGAGGAGGGGCCGGCTTTGGATTTCGGGGCTGATCTGATGAGCCGGTATATCTGGAGGGGGTATGATTTCGGGAATTCCCCGGCTATTCAGCCAAGCCTCTCCTTTTCATGGAAAGGTCTTGCCATCGGGACGTGGGGGTCGTATGGCTTTTCCAAATACACTATTCCGGTTAATGATACCGTCGATATGGATGCGGGACATTATGCTGAAGTGGATTTTTACATTTCTTATACCCTTAAATGGTTCACCTTAATGGTGTATGACTATTTTCAGGTGAACGGGTTGAATCCGAATGCCGGGAACAACTTCTTTAATTATAAAAACGCTGTTACCGGGCATACCCTTGAGGTTTCGCTGACTTTTGAAGGGCCGGAAAAATTCCCGATTCAGTTGATAGCCGCCACGTTGGTTTATGGGGCGGATAAGGACAGGGACTCGACCGGACAATACGGACTCGGGACAAGGAACAATTTTTCCACCTATTTTGAAGCCTCCTACCGTTTTAATATAGCGAAACTGGGTGTCGAGCTCAGACCCTTTATCGGGGGGATCCCGTTTGGAAGCTCATGGTACGGACCCTATGGCGGAATTATCAACCTGGGTCTGGCGGCAAAAAAAGAGATCCCGATCACCAAAGCGTATGCTCTTCCGGTTCAGGTATCTGTTATCACCAATCCACAGGCGCAAAGCATCTTCCTGGTGTTCGGCATATCCTTGTAAACGATCTTTATAATCAGTTCATTTGAGATGAGACCAGATTTTAGCCATATTGAATTGAAGGTGCCTGTTTCGGACAGGATGTCATTTGCAGAATGGGAGAAGAGGGCAGGAACGTCAAAGAAATGGATGACTGCCGAGCAGATACCGGTGAAGGCGGTATACGGAGTCAGTGATTTGATGAACCTTGAGCACACGCAATATGCTGCCGGTTTACCTCCTTTTTTACGCGGACCTTATTCCACCATGTATGTCATGAGTCCTTGGACCATCCGGCAATATGCCGGTTTTTCCACAGCAGAGGAGTCCAATGCCTTTTACCGCAGGAACCTGAAAGCCGGTCAGAAGGGTTTATCGGTAGCTTTTGACCTGGCAACCCACCGTGGTTATGATTCCGACCATGAACGGGTGGTCGGCGATGTAGGGAAAGCGGGAGTAGCCATCGATTCGGTCGAAGATATGAAGATCCTGTTCGACCAGATCCCGCTTGACAAGATGTCGGTTTCGATGACCATGAACGGGGCGGTTCTTCCGGTGCTGGCTTTTTATATCGTTGCAGCGGAGGAACAGGGTATACCGATGGGAAACCTCACCGGCACCATCCAGAATGATATCCTGAAGGAGTTCATGGTCAGGAACACCTATATTTATCCACCGACCCCTTCGATGAAGATTATTGCCGATATTTTTGAATTTACGGCCAGACATATGCCGAAATTCAATTGCATCAGCATCAGCGGTTACCACATGCAGGAGGCCGGAGCCACGGCAGATCTGGAGCTGGCATATACCCTGGCCGACGGGTTGGAATATCTCCGGGCCGGTATCAATGCCGGGATGGACATCGATTCTTTTGCCCCGCGCCTGTCGTTTTTCTGGGCCGTCGGCATGAACCATTTCATGGAGATCGCCAAGATGAGGGCTGCCCGTCTGCTCTGGGCCAAGATCGTCAGGCAGTTCAATCCGAAGAATCCGAAATCGATGGCGTTGCGCACGCATTGTCAGACTTCCGGATGGAGCCTTACGGAGCAGGATCCTTTCAACAACGTGGCGCGGACCTGTATCGAAGCCCTTGCTGCCGCCCTTGGCCATACCCAGTCGCTCCACACGAATTCCCTGGATGAGGCCATTGCACTTCCGACCGATTTCTCTGCCCGTATTGCCCGGAACACCCAAATTTACCTGCAGGAAGAGACGCAGATCTGCCGGTCCCTCGATCCCTGGGCCGGTTCATACTATGTTGAGTCACTGACCCATGAGATTGCGCACAAGGCATGGCATCTGATCCGGGAAGTGGAGGAGCTGGGTGGCATGGCCAGGGCCATTGAGACCGGGATCCCCAAGATGCGGATTGAGGAGGCATCGGCCAGAAAACAGGCGCGGATCGATTCGGGCAATGAGAAAATTGTCGGAGTAAATATGAACCGTCTTGAAAAAGAAGATCCCATTGAGATCCTGGATGTCGACAATGCCGCTGTCCGCGAATCCCAGATCCGCCGGTTAAAGGAGATCCGGGAGACCAGGGATCAGGGAAAAGTACAGGCAATCCTTGAGAACCTGACCAGAGCAGGTGAAACGGGAGATGGCAACCTGCTGGCGATTTCGATTGATGCGGCCCGCCAGCGTGCCTCCCTGGGTGAAATTTCTTATGCACTTGAAAAAGTTTATGGGAGGTATAAAGCTGTGATACGAAGTATTTCCGGAATCTATTCGGCGGAATCGAAAGACAATGAACATTTCAAAAAAGCCAGGGAGCTGGCCGATAAATTCGCGGAAATGGAAGGCCGCAGGCCCCGCATCATGATCGTCAAGATGGGTCAGGATGGTCATGACCGTGGTGCCAAGGTCGTGGCAACAGGATATGCCGACATCGGTTTTGACGTCGATATCGGACCCCTGTTCCAGACCCCGGCTGAAGCTGCCAAGCAGGCGGTGGAGAACGACGTGCACATCCTGGGGGTATCCAGTCTGGCAGCCGGGCATAAAACCCTGGTGCCCCAGGTGATCGAAGAGCTTAAGAAGCAGGGAAGGGAAGATATCATGGTCATCGTGGGCGGCGTGATCCCTCCCCAGGATTATGATTTTCTGTATAAGGCAGGTGCTGTAGCCATCTTCGGCCCCGGCACGATAATTTCCGACGCAGCGATCCGGCTCCTCGAGATCCTCATCGATAGCCATAAATAACGAATGGACCCGGAAACCTGTACCTTACCAAACGGGATAAGGCTTGTTCACCGACCGGTCTCCAGCCCGGTGGCCCACACAGGGATTTTTATCCATGCCGGAACACGGGATGAAGCTGAAGGGGAACGGGGAATCGCCCATTTCATTGAACATACCATCTTCAAGGGAACCAGAAAACGGTCGGTCTACAGGATACTGAACCGCCTGGAAAATGTAGGCGCCGACCTGAATGCTTTTACCACCAAGGAAGATACCTGCATCTACGCCTCGTTTCTGAGCGCCTATTATGACCGCGCCCTGGAGCTTTACCACGATATCTTCTTTCATTCGGTCTTCCCTGAGAAAGAGCTGGAAAAAGAGAAGCAGGTGATCATAGATGAGATCCGTTCGTATATGGATACCCCGTCGGAGCAGATCATGGACGATTTTGAGGACCTTGTTTTCAGGGATCATCCCCTGGGGCATAACATCCTCGGAACAGCCGGTTCGCTGAAAAAGATCACGCAGGAGGATATTTTCCGGTTTATCCGGGAAACCTACCGGTACGACCGCATCGTGATCGCTTCAATAGGGAATATTTCCTTTCCAAAGCTGACGAGGATGGTCTATAAATATTTCAATAGACCCCAGGAACCGGGTCGTGGAAGGGAGAGACAGGCGAACCTGAACTATTATCCAACGGAGAAGCGGGTGAAAAAGAAGATCCTGCAGGTTCATTGTTCCCTTGGAGGGCCAGCCTTTTCCTTTGCCGACGACCGGCGCATCCCGCTGGCCCTGCTGAACAACATACTTGGCGGGCCCATCCTCAATTCCCGGCTCTCCCTGGCTCTGCGGGAGCGCAACGGACTGACCTACCACAATGAATCGAACTATGTACCCTATACCGATACTGGTATTTTCTCCATTTATTTTGCAACGGATCCCGGTCTGTTTGAACGGGCGTTGTCCATTGTTTTCCGGGAGTTAAAGCGGTTACGTGAAAAGAAGCTGAATCCTGTTCAGCTGCATACCATCAAGAAACAGCTTACCGGGCAGATGGCCATCGGCCAGGAATCGAACCTGTCGGTCATGCTGGCCATGGGGAAGAGTTTTTTGGTTCAGGGGCGATTTGATTCCTTTGAGCTCCTTACCCGGCGGATAGAATCGGTGACGGCGGAGCAGCTCCTTTATTTGTCGAACGACCTGTTTGAACCGTCAAAGATGAGCTTGCTGACGTTTAACCCCTCAAGATAGATTATGATGACACCCGAATGGATTGCATATGCAGAGGCGCATACTACGCCTGAATCAACGGTTCTGGAACGGCTGAACCGGGAGACCCATCTCACGCAGGTTTATCCGCGCATGCTGGCGGGTCAGCTCCAGGGCACTTTCCTGAGGATGATCAGCCAGATGATCCGGCCAAGACGTATCCTTGAGATCGGAACTTTTACGGGGTATTCGACCATCAATCTGGCTTATGGTCTGGAACCAGACGGGATGATACATACCATAGAAATTAACCCGGAGCTTGAGGCCACCATCCGCCGGTATATCAGCGAAGCAGGATTGGACCATCGTGTCATCCTGCATACCGGCGATGCCATAAACATCATCCCGGAACTAAGCGAGGCGTGGGACCTTGTCTATATCGATGCCGACAAACCCAGGTATACGCTTTATTACAACCTTGTCTTTGACCGGCTTCTTCCCGGAGGGTTCTTCCTGGCCGATAATGCACTTTGGGATGGAAAAGTGTTGCAGGATCGCAGCAAATATGACAAAGACACTTTGGGAATAGCGGAATTCAATGAATATATTCAACGTGACGAACGGGTGGAAAACCTGTTGTTGCCTTTCCGTGACGGGATCATGCTGATCCGGAAAAACACTCCTTTTTAAACCTTGTAACTGTATTTCACCTGTGCCAGTTCTTCGTTGGCCTTTAGCACTTTCTTTTTCAGATCTTCCTTGAATTTAATCATCTTCTGATGCAGCTCCATATCGCTGACTGCTAGAATTTCGGCAGCAAGGATGGCAGCATTCTGTGCCCCGTTGATGGCCACGGTGGCAACCGGGATCCCGGGAGGCATCTGGATCATAGCCAGCAGCGCATCCAGACCTTCGAGCGAGGATTTGATAGGGACGCCGATCACCGGCAAGGTAGTCATGGCAGCAATGACGCCCGGGAGATGGGCAGCCATACCGGCTGCAGCAATAATCACCCGTATACCCCGTTCATGGGCATGCCGGGCAAATTCCTCCACCTTTTCCGGTGTACGGTGGGCGGAGAGGGCATTCATCTCGAAAGGGATCTGCATTTCATCGAGGAATTTCGCGGCGGCTTCCATGACAGGTAGATCGGAAGTGCTGCCCATGATGATGCTGACTTTTGGCTGCATAGGTTTTGCGTTAACGGTTCAATGGCAAAAATAGTGATTAATTAACTACATTTGCAACCGTCTAACTGCTAAGAAAATGTCAATCATACAGGTAAAGGATAAACTGTTCCAGCCTTTCATTGATGCACGGACCATAGAAACGGCCGTTGACGGCATTGCTGTTCAGATCAACCGTGATTATGAAGGTAAAAATCCCCTGCTCCTTGCTGTCCTTAACGGAGCCTTCATTTTTGCAGGTGACCTGATGCGGAAACTTACTATTCCATGTGAGATCTCGTTTGTCAAATATGCTTCCTATTCGGGAACGGCTTCAACGGAAAAGGTGAAAAAGCTGATCGGTGTCAATGAGGAGCTGACCGGGCGTCATGTGATCGTCATAGAAGACATCGTGGATACAGGAATTACCATGGATAGGCTTCTGAACGACATCCGGAAAAAGAGACCGGCCGACCTGAAGCTGGCCTGTTTTTGCTTTAAACCCGCTGCTTTCGTTAAATCCTTTAAGATTGATTACCTGGGCATGGCCATTCCTAACGACTTCATCGTCGGATACGGACTCGATTACAATGGATATGGACGAAACCTGCCTGAGATCTATAAGATTGCCGGCTGATGGCAAAACCAATAGAAGCGATATGTATAATCTGATCCTTTTTGGCCCTCCGGGAGCCGGCAAAGGCACCCAGGCGATAAAAATAGCCGGAAAATTCAACCTGATGCATATTTCCACGGGCGATATTCTCCGGGCTGAGGTCAGCCGCGGATCATCCCTCGGGCTAAAAGTCAAGGCGGTAATGGATGCCGGCCAGCTGGTATCGGATGAACTGCTGATTGAGATCATGGAGGATGTCTTCCGTCAGAACCAGTCGGCCCGGGGGTTTGTTCTTGACGGTTTTCCACGTACCCTGAACCAGGCAAAGGAATTGGATACCATGCTGAAGACCCTGGGGCAAAAGATCCATCTGGTGATCGCCCTTACGGTGAATGAAGAAGAGCTGGTCAAACGGTTGCTGAAGCGGGCTCAGGAGCAAGGTCGTATGGACGATACAGAGCAGGTCATAAAGAACCGGCTGGTACAGTATCACTTGCATACCAGGCCGCTGATCGATTATTACAGGGAAAAGGGGTTGATGAAGGAAGTTGCGGGGGTAGGGACCATCGATGAGATTTTCACTGCCCTTACGAAAGTCATTGAACCGGATTGAGGTGTTTTTCTTTCTCACCATATCACATCACTGAAGCATGGCTGAATCCAACTTTATCGATTATGTGAAGATCTGTTGTGCTTCCGGGAAGGGTGGTGCGGGATCGGCGCATTTCCTGCGTACGCGGACCAATCCCCGGGGAGGACCTGACGGCGGTGACGGAGGGAGGGGAGGTCACATCATCCTCAGGGGGAACCGTCAGTTCTGGACCCTTATACATCTCAGGTATACGAAGCATTTGCGGGCGGGGAACGGCGGCAACGGGGAACGGCAGCTCCGGCATGGCGCTAACGGGACCGATGTCATAATAGAAGTTCCCCTGGGGACGATAGCAAGGGATGGCGGGACCGGATCATCTGACTGTGAGATCATGGAAGATGGTCAGACCCATATCCTGGTCCAGGGTGGCCGGGGTGGACTGGGTAACGACCATTTCAAGTCGGCAACGCACCAGGCGCCCAAGTTCGCCCAGCCCGGGGAACCCGGGATTGAGTTATGGAAGATATTGGAATTAAAATTGTTAGCGGATGTTGGATTGGTCGGATTTCCCAATGCCGGTAAGTCGACCCTCCTTTCAGTCATTTCGGCTGCAAAGCCACAGATCGCCGATTATCCTTTTACGACCCTTGTACCGAACCTGGGCATTGTCCGTTACCATGACAACAGGTCGTTCGTGGTGGCCGATATTCCCGGCATCATCGAGGGAGCCCATGAAGGGAAAGGGCTTGGACTGCGTTTTTTAAGACATATTGAACGCAACGCCATCCTGCTTTTCATGATCCCGGTCGATAGTAAAGACATTCAGAAAGAATACCGGATCCTGCTCACCGAGCTGGAGAAGTACAACCCGGAGTTGCTTGACAAGGCAAGAGTGCTTGCAGTCACCAAGAGCGACCTTGCTGATGAAGAGATCCTCCGGGAGCTGAAGAAGGATCTGCCACCGATACCTTTTGTTTTCATCTCTTCCCATAAAAAAACCGGGTTACAGAAATTAAAGGGAATGTTGTGGGAAGAGCTTATCAGGATGAACCAATGAAAGAAAAACCAGTTCCCCCTTTTAATGACGTAATGACGTAATGACTTAATGACCTGTTAATGCTGGAATTTCTTAAAAATATTGACCTGGCTCTTTTCTTTGTGCTGAATAATCTGCATACCGCTTTTTTCGACAATGTTATCTATTGGGGGACCCAGTCGCTTGTCTGGCTTCCTTTGTATCTTTTCCTGTTGATTCTGGTCATCCGCAGGTTCAGATGGAATACCCTTTGGATATTACTTTTTATCGCTGTGATGATCCTTGTCAGTGACCAGTTGGCAAACTTTGCCAAAGACCTTTTCGCCCGTCCCCGTCCGACGCATGAACCCGGTCTGACGGGCATTCATACTGTTTACGGATACACCGGCGGCCAGTTTGGATTTTATTCCTCCCATGCTTCCAACACGATGGCCATTGCCGTTTTTCTGATCATTCTGCTCCGCGGTATGAACCGTTACCTTTCCTGGTTGATCCTGCTTTGGGCCTTTTTCATGTCGTATACCCGGATTTACCTGGGGGTTCATTATCCGGGAGATATTCTTATCGGGATGGTGGCGGGGGGTGTGATCGGATGGATAGCGGTAACGGGTTGTGAGTGGGTGATCAAACGATTTTCAGGACCTTCGCGCCCCTGATCTTTTGCTGTTTCAGCTCCAGCAATGCCCTATTGGCATCTTCCAGTGGAAAGACCTGAACTTCCGGCAGTATGGGTATCTCAGCAGCGAGCCGGAGGAATTCCCTGACATCGTTCAGGGCAACGTTGGCCACGCTTTTTATCTCCTTTTCCATCCAGAGGTGGGCAGGGTAGTCAAGGCTGAGCAACGATTCCTTGTCGGTGTTCTCCTTCCGGATGGCATTGATCACAAGCCGTCCGCCGGGTTTCAGGTGTTCAAGCGCTTTCAATACCGGGTACCAGACGGGTGTGGTATCGATGATCGCATCCGGTTTGCCGGGGGGTACATCTGCAAACCCGCCAGCCCAGTCGGCCCCAAGCTCGAGGGCAAATGCCTGCTCGCGCTCACTGCGGGCAAAGACAAAGACGGAAGTCGCGGGTGAAAGGTAACGGATAAGTTTAAGGACCAGGTGGGCAGAAGCCCCGAATCCGGTAAGTCCAAGCGTTTTCTTTTCCTTTCCGGTCAATCCGAATGACCCCGGGGCAGGGATAAGGTCATTTCCCGCCAGCCTGAGTGACCGGTAACCGATGGCCCCGGCGCATAGCAACGGGGCGGCTTCCACATCGGTGAACCTTTCCGGCAGCAGATGGACAAAGGATTCCGGTACGGTCATATATTCGGCGTAACCACCATTGACATCCCGTCCGGTGGCCTTAAAGTAAGAGCAAAGATTTTCATTCCCCGAGAGGCAGTGATCGCATTTCCCGCACGATGAAAAGATCCAGGCCACGCCAAGCCGGTCGTCAATCTTATACCGGGAGGCGCCGGGTCCCATGCCGGCTACCCGTCCGGTCACCTGATGACCCGGGATCACCGGAAGAAAGGGAGGAGGCGTTCTACCTTCGATCTCATCCAGTTCGGTATGGCATACCCCGCATGCCGAGACTTTCAGCAGGAGTTCATTCCCTTGAGGCACCGGGACCGGAACACTGGCAGGGACAAGAGGCCGGTCATTTTTCAGGAGATCGGTGATCTCCCTGAGGATCATAGCTCTCATGGGATGGTTTCAAGGTCTGAGATCAGCCAACCGTTTAAAGAGCATGGTCTCTTCGGGTGTCAGGTTCTGGGGGACATCGATGATAATCCTGAGATACAGATCCCCGTGCTGGGCTTTTTTCTGGTAGACCGGCATGCCAAGACCTTTCATACGAAGCACTTTTCCATTCTGAGTCTCCTTTGGTATCTTCATGGTGAAGGTACCCTTCATCGTATCGACGGGCATTTCGCCGCCCAGTAGGGCTTTGTACAGTGGTACATGTAGGTCGGTGTACAGGTCGTCCTTTTTGCGGTCGTAGCGGGGATCGGGCAGCATCTCGACATGCAGAAAAAGATGGCCGCTTTCGCCGCCCCGGCGTCCCTTTCCCCCTTTACCTTTCACCCGGAGGATCTGGCCGTTCCATGCGCCGGGCGGGATGGCAATACTGATCTTTTCCCCATCGACATTGAGCAGCCGTTTGCTGCCGTAAAAGGCTTCCTGCAAGTTAATTTCCAGCCGGGCTTCATAGTTTTCCCCTTTGCGCTGGGCTTCCGGGGTCCGACTTCCCGGCCGGCTTCTGCCGCCGAAACGGTCAGAATAATCATCATCGAACCCTCCGCCGAAGAATGAATTGAAAAAGTCGGAAAAGTCGGTGCTGCCAAATCCATCCGAAGAGTAAGTCCGTGAATACTGTCTTCCGCCGCCTTCACGGGCCCAGCGTGCAAAGTCAGCGCTACCGGGTCCGGCGCCCGATTGTTCATATTGTTTCCAGTTGGCACCGAGGGTGTTATATTTATTCCGTTTCTCCGGATCACTCAGTACCTCGTAGGCTTCACCAAGCTCCTTGAATTTTTCCTCGGCTTGTTTGTTCCCCTGGTTTTTGTCGGGATGATATTTCACGGCCAGTTTACGGTACTGCTTTTTTATCTCGGCCTGGGAGGCATCTTTCCCGACGCCCAGGATTTTATAATAATCTTTGTATTCCATATCTTTTTGGAAGCTTCCCGGACAGTGATGACAAAATTACCAAAACATCTTTTAATACCCGTAAATCCGTCCTTCGAATTTCTCCACCTGGACTTTCCAGACGTTGACTTCACGGATGGAAGGCAGGTTAAAGGTGAATTCCCCTCCCGAATATTGCGCCATGATGATGTGCAGGGCAGCGGTCTTCTGTTCCGGATCTTCGATGAATTGCACTTTTCCGTAACACAGCACGCTCCTGTATTTCATGCTCCAGGAGCAGGCGACTTTTTCATTCTGATAGCGGAGGACATGATCAAGGCTGAAGTTGATACAAACCTCCGGATTTTTCTTCAGGCAATCGATTTTTTTACCTTTCTGTCCTCCATGAAGGTAGATGATGTCGTCTTTAAGTCCGAAATTCAACGGGATCACATAGGGTTTCCCTTCCGGGTCAATCATCGCAACATGGCACCACTGGCTTCGTTTGATGACATCCAGGATCTCGTTCTTATTCGTTATCGGCCGGTTTCGCATAGCAGTTGATTTTATCCGAAGAGTTTCCGATACACCTCTTCAATTTTTCCGGTAGTGATGATCCGTATGTCAGGGTACTTATTCAGGTCGATACCACGGGTATTGTATTTGGAGATGAAGATGCGTTCAAAGCCCAGTTTCATGGCCTCGGAGATTCGTTGTTCGATTCGGTTTATCGGTCGTATCTCACCGGAGAGACCTACTTCGGCGGCAAAGCAGGTCTTGTCATCGATGGGTGAATCCTGGTTGGAGGAGAGGATGGCGGTCACGACGGCCAGGTCGATGGCCGGGTCGTCGACCCGGATCCCGCCGGCGATATTCAGAAAGACATCCTTAGTGCCGAGGCGGAAGCCGCTTCGTTTTTCGAGGACTGCGAGCAGCATGTTAAGTCGCCGGACGTCGAAGCCGGTCGTTGACCGTTGTGGTGTTCCGTAGACGGCGGTGCTGACCAGGGCTTGTGTTTCGATGAGCATGGGCCTTAGGCCCTCGACCATGGCAGCAATAGCGATCCCGCTCACCGGTTCGTCGCGTTGGCTGAGGAGGATCTCCGACGGGTTAACCACTTCCCGCAGGCCGCTGTCGTTCATCTGGTAGATACCCATTTCGGAGGTGGAGCCAAAGCGGTTTTTCAGCGACCGGAGGATCCGGTAGCCATAGTTACGGTCGCCTTCGAATTGCAGCACCGTATCGACCATATGTTCAAGGATCTTGGGTCCGGCGAGGCTTCCGTCCTTGGTGATATGTCCGATCAGGAATACCGGTGTATGGGTGATCTTGGAATATTTCTGCAGTTCCGAAGCGCATTCCTTGATCTGGGAGATGCTTCCGGCTGATGATTCGATGAGGTCGGTTTGCAGGGTTTGTATGGAGTCGATGATGATGATACCTGGCAGGAGGGTATCGAGGTGTTGCAGGATCGATTGGGTATTGGTTTCTGTCAGGATGAAGCAGTTCTCGTTGGTTGTACCTACCCGTTCAGCGCGCATCCGGATCTGTTGTTCGCTTTCTTCTCCGCTGATATACAGAACCTTATGTTCTTTGCATTTCAATGCCACCTGGAGCATAAGGGTTGATTTCCCGATGCCGGGTTCGCCGCCGATCAGGACTACCGATCCTGGGACGAGGCCACCACCAAGTACGCGGTTGAGTTCTTCGTCGGGTATTGGGATACGGGTATCGGTGCTGAAGCGGATGTCGGTAACCCTGACCGGTGCGGCCGGCTGACGCCCGCCAGGCGTCAGCCGGCCGCTGCCTTTATCTTCCCTCTGTATCACCTCTTCAATAAAGGTGTTCCATTCGCCGCAGGCAGGACACTTCCCAAGCCATTTAGGCGACTGGCTGCCGCAGTTCCGGCAAAAAAACGCCGTCTTTACCTTTGCCATCGGAAAACAGGATTAATCAGCCGTTGATAACAAACCACCCGGAGGTGGTTCCCTGAAGCCGGAGGTATCAACGGTGCAACTTACGCATTTTTTCGATCAGTTGGGTAGTGGAGTATCCTTTTATGAGCTCCATGGTGACCACTTTCCCGCCATAGGCTTTCACGATGTCGTTACCAACAATATCCTCCTCCCTGTAATCTTTTCCCTTGATCAGGATATCGGGTCTGACCAGCCGGATCAGTTCATAGGGGGTATCTTCTTCGAAGATGACCACGGCATCGATAAAAAACAGGGAAGCGAGAGCCATTGAGCGGGACTGTTCATCGAGCAGGGGACGGGACGGGCCTTTAATCCGGTGCACCGAATCATCGGAATTCAATCCTACTACGAGCACTCCGCCCATATCACGCGCCTTGGCAAGGTATTCGATATGTCCCAGGTGAAGGATGTCAAAACACCCGTTGGTAAACACAATCTTTTTGTCTTTAAACCGCCACACCGCGAGTCTCTTCTGAAGGAGTTCACAGCTGATGATCTTCGATTGGATTTGTTTAAGACTTTCCATTGGTCGTTTTATTGAAGGATAAAAGGATCAGGCTGATTCCGCCAACCAGCAGGATCATGGCTGTTTGGGCCACCCAGGCGAGCCATCCCAGCGCCAGTCCGGTAGCCCGGCCAATGCCATAAAGCAGCAGAGTCTCCTGGATGATCGCCGGATAGAGGCCGATACCGCCCGGGGTTATCATAATGCCGATGCTGCCGAGCACCAGGGCTGACAATCCAGCACCCAGGCTCAGCCCGCTCGTCTCCGGGAAGCAGAAGAAGATGACATAGAGCATAAAGAAATAAAGCCCCCAGATGGCGATGGAATAAAGAAGGAACCAACCGGGTTTACGGATCTGGGACAGCGATTTAAGTCCTTCCCAGAAACCCACGACCAGATTCCTGACCATATGGTACAGCTTCAGCTTTTGCAGGCGGCGCCGGAAAAGAAAAAGCAACACTGCGAGGGCAACAAGGAAGGCGCCGGCTGAAGCCAGCAGCATCCGGGAGTAATGAAGGTCGCCGAACCGGGCATAAAGCTGCGGGTAGATGTTCTGATCCAGATAGTTACGGATGGTCCCGATCTGGGTGAGGATCATCAGAAGGAAGAGAAGGAAGAACTGGATCATATCCACTGCCCGTTCTGTAATAACTGTTCCCAGGGCTTTATTAAAGGGGATCTTTTCATAGCGGGTCATGAGGCCGCAACGGGTCACTTCACCCAGCCGCGGAAAGGCAAGGTTGGCAAAATAGCCCACCATTACCGCGTAAAAGGTATTTTTAAGGGAAGGGTGGAATCCCATCGGTTCAAAAAAAAGGATCCACCGGAGCGCTCTCAGGATATGGCTGCAGATGCCAAGCAGGACGGCCAGGAAGACCCACCAGTAGTTGGCGATCCGGAAGGAATGGATGATCTGGGCACGTTCCTCTGCAGTGAGGTTCTTCATCGATAGCCAGATGATCAGGATGCCGAGTCCCAGAAAGAAGCAAAACTTAAAAACCGTCAGAAACCGATTTTTGCGGGGAAGGGGTTCCGTAATGATTTGGGTCATTCGTCAGATCTTTTTTCTTCCGGGGACTTGGCCGCTTTCATCAACGCTTCATCGAGGGTGACGCTTCCCAGGTAGTCGATGTTCGCGTCGGTCACGGTGGCACGATGGATCTTCGGTTTAAGGACTTGAATCTGCATCATACCGCAAAATTATGAAAAAAGTTCGATATTATCGATCAGTCTTACATCGCCAAGGAAAACGGCGGTGAAGGCAACGGCGCTTTCCCTGAAAGTCCAGTCTTCAAGTGGCATCAGCGTATCGCGGTCGCTGATCTCGAAATATTCCACTCTAAGCTCCGGGTTTTCCTGGATCTTTTTTATCGCCCATTCCTTCAGTTCCCTCACCGGGATCCTGCCTTCTTTTTCCTTCACTTTCAACAGTATCTGAAAGATCTTCGGTGCCAGGTTGCGTTCGGCGATGGTCAGGCGCATGTTACGGGAGCTCATGGCGAGCCCGTCATGTTCGCGGACCGTCTCACACGCCACGATCTCTACCGGGATCTGCAGTACTTTCACCATGTGGCGGATGATGACCAGCTGCTGGAAATCCTTTTTCCCGAAATAGGCCCGTGACGGTTCCATGATGTCGAAAAGCTTTTTCACCACGGTTGCCACCCCTCTGAAGTGACCCGGCCGGAACTTTCCCTCCATCACCTTATCCAGCAGGCCAAATCCCAAATCGATGGGGTGGTCTTCTCCTTCCGGATACATCTCCTGCACGGATGGAACAAAAAGGACATCGCAGCCTGCGTTTTCGAGCATCCTGGTATCCTCTTCAAGCCTGCGCGGATATTTCTGCAGATCTTCCCGGTCGTTAAACTGGGTGGGGTTGACAAAGATGCTGCAAACCGTCACGTCGTTTTCCGACAATGACCGGCGGATCAGTTCCAGATGACCTTCGTGCATGGCTCCCATGGTCGGGACAAACCCCACCGATCTGCCTTTTTTCCGTAATGTCCCGAGATGCTTCCGTATCTCGCGGATGGTATCGAAACCTTTCATACCTATGATGTTGTGACCACCGGTTTACAACTTGACGATCTTGTTCCGGATGGCAAATTTCAGCATTTCGACCGTTGATTTGCAACCCAGTTTTTTCATGATGTGGTTTTTATGTGCCTCCACGGTACGGATGCTGATTCCCAGCCGTTCGCCGATCTCCTTATTGCCCGATCCCTCGGAAAAAAGGCGTAATATTTCCATTTCCCTCCGGGAAAGGCTTTTGGCCCGGTTGATCTCATTCCTGTCGACTTCCTTGACTGTCCTTACATAGTTTTGCAGGAGGATCCGCGAGATGGTATCGCCGAAATACTCTTCATTCCGGTTAACGGCATAGATGGCCTGGACGAGTTCATGCCGGGTGGTGTTTTTGGGAAGATAGCCTTTGGCGCCGGCTTTCAGGGCGTTGGAAATGAAATCCTCGTTGGTATACATCGAAAGGATGAGCACCCTGATCTCGGGGTATTCAAGGGATATGCGCCGGGTGATCTCGATCCCGGATATGTCGGGCAGTGAGATATCAAGGACCAGGATGTCGGGTTTAACGAATTTCAGTTTCTCAAAGAGGGTGGCTCCGTTGGCGGCTTCCCCGATGATGCCGATATCGGGTATTCCCGAGAGGAGGGCCTTCAGCCCATCTCTGACGAGGTCATGATCGTCGACCAGAAAAACACGGATCTTTTCCATTACAGGTTTCTGGGGATTTTGATTTGGAGCAGGGTGCCTTTCCCGGGTGCCGACTTCAGGTCGAAGGCGCCGCCGAGCAACTTGACCCTTTCCTTGATGTTGTGCAGTCCATGTCCCGAATGGTTGTTAACCGTAGTATGAACTGGCCGGAACCCGACCCCATTATCCTGGATGTTCAGGTAGATGGCATCAGCATCGCCCTGCAGCTTGATATAGGCCTGTTTCGCCCTGCTGTGCTTGACGATGTTATGGAGGGCTTCCTGGATGATGCGGTAGAGGTAGGTCTGGATTTTTTTATTCCAGTTTTCCGTCTTTGCACGGTGCTCGAATTTCACCTGTATGCCGGAGCTCCTGCTGGTATCCTCGCAAAGGTTGAACAGGGCTATCACCAGTCCGAACTCATCCAGCACCGGAGGCATGAGGTCGGTGGTGATCCGGCGGATCTCGTTGATGATCTGGTCGACCTGGCGCTGGATCCCTTCGAGATTACCCTTGATCTCTACTTCGGGAATATAGCTGAGGCTATCGAGTTTCATCTTGATGGCGATCAGCGACTGGCCGATCCCGTCGTGGAGTTCCCGCGAAAGGCGCTGGCGTTCAAGTTCCTGACCGTCGATCACGGAGAGGATATGAGAGATCGATGAATTTTTGCTACTTTTGGGTGATGCCATTTCAGCGTATCTGTGAAGCAAGGACAAACTTACTAATTTTTCGTTTATGAAAGCGACCCTGAAGTTTCCCGGATCGTTTATGATCCTTCTTATATTTCATACCCTCGCACTGGCCCAGGTGAAGACGGTGACCTATCCGCTTGATCCGGCGGCCATTCCGCCCGATCTTATCGTGACCCTGAGTCATATAAATGCTGAAGTATCATTCCTCCCTACTGAAAACAAGGTGATCGCCGGTGTAGATTATACCATTAGTCCAAACCGGTATCGCACTGATTCGATGGTTTTCTATGCTCCCGGGTTTACCATCAGATCTGCCGGTATTGACGGGATCCCTGTGAAGTGGCAGATGCAGCAGAGCAGCCTGGTCATCTATCCAGCCGGTATCCTTCCTGGACGGCCTTTGCCTCCTCTTGAGAAGGGTAAAAGATACCATTTGGCCGTTTCATATGAAGCTGCTCCGCAGGCGGGAGCAATTTATTTCGTTGGATGGAGGCCGGATGAGGAAGGAAAACGGAAGCAGATCTGGGCGCATCGTCCGCACGGCTGGCTGCCCTATATGGACGGGCGGGTGACGGTCGATATGAAGGTCACCTTCGATAGGGGGTACAAGGTCTTTTCCAACGGCGAGCGGGTCTCGGTAACTGACAATCCCGGTAACACCCGGACCTGGCATTACCGGATGACCAGGGATCATCCCTTTTTCTCGACCTGCCTGGTGATCGGGGATTATGACTTTAAGGAATCGCGGACCAGTCGGGGGATTCCCCTCGAGTTCTGGTATTATGCGGGGTTGGATAACAAGGCAGGGCCAACCTTTAAGTATACTGAGCAGATGTTCGATTTTTTTGAGCAGGAGATGGGGGTGGCATATCCCTATCCGGTTTACCGCGAGGCTCCTGTGATCGATTACATGTACGGGGGAATGGAGACCACTACGGCAACGGTGTTCGGTGATTTCATGCTGATCGATCCACGGGCCTGGTGGCAACGTAACTATGTCAATGTCAATGCCCATGAATTGGCGCATCAATGGTTTGGCAATTACATACTGCATCTGGTTAACAAGGATGTATGGCTCACCGAAAGTTTCGGGACCTATTATGCCAAGTTGTTTGAAAAAAGTATTTATGGTGAGGATCAGTACCAGAATATCCGGAATGAGGAGATGCAGCTGACCTTTGATGCGGCGAAGCGGAATGCCAACCCGGTGGGTGGATCCCAGGGCGGGGTAGAACGGATCTACCGCAAGGGATCCCTGGTGCTAGATATGCTGCGCTATGTGATGGGCGACAAGGAGTTCAGGGATGCTGTAAAGTATTACCTGGAGAAATTCGGGTTTGGACATGCCTGCACCGCCGATTTCATCCAGTCGGTGTATGAGACCGGAAAGAAGCCCTACGACTGGTTTTTCGAAGAATGGGTCCTGCATGGCGGCGAGCCCGATTATACCGTAAAGTATATTGAACGGGCTGATCCGGCGGGGCAGCGTTCGACAGTGATCTGGGTTTGGCAGACCCAGCCTGTCAGCGAGCTGGTAGGTTTATTCCGGATGCCCATCGTGTTTGAGGTTTATTACCTCGACGGGAGTGTTGACCGGAAACAGGTATGGGTCAGTGAGAAGTTCCAGGAGGTCCTTTTCCCGAATCCCGGTGGTAAAGCCATCGATTTTGTATTGTTTGATCCCAGCCGGAAGATATTGAAGAAGGTCCATTTCCCGAAGGGGTTTGAAGAGCTTTCATCGCAGGTGATGAAGGCTCCTGATATGATTGACCGGTACGATGCCCTGCTTGCATTGCGGTCGGCTCCGGCGGAGAAGAAGCGCGATCTTTTCATCGCTTCTTTCAGGAAAGAGAGTTTCTATCTGACGAAGGCGGAGATCATCGGGCAGCTTGTGGGGGATATGAATGATCCCGCAACGGTCAATCTGATGCAGGAGGCATTAAATGATCCCGATGCGAATGTCCGCAAGTCGGTATTGCTCGGTGTGAGTCCTTTGCCGGAGGCGTTGCGCAAGGATGCGGAACAATGTCTTTCCGATTCATCCTGGCTTAACATTGAGCTGGCGTTGGGTAACCTGTCGCAGTCTTTCCCCGGTCAAACGGCGCGTTATCTGGAGATGACGAAGGATCTGGAGGGGTGGAGGGGGAAGAACATCCGGATGAAGTGGCTTGAAATTGCGATCAGCCGGGGAGAAAAGAAGTATCTGGAGGAGTTGATCCCGTATTCCGGACCAAAGTATGAGTTTGAAACGAGGATGAATGCTTTGAATTTGTTGAAGAAGCTAAGGTATTCTGATGAAATGACGCTGGCCAATGCCCGTCAGGCTTCCCAGCATTGGAACAACAAGCTCAGCGCCGTGGGCAAAGAATATCTCGAATCATTCGAAAAGAAATAATCCGTGCATTACACATTAATTCTCAATTCTCAATTATGAGTGTTCAAAACCTTTAAGAGACATACAATAATATTATTATTCGTTCTTTGACATTTTGAAAATTAGGGTTACGTACTTTCTTTACCAGAAAGCCGTGTTTGGGTCACCACCACTGCGC